>Ga0207938_1000082_pt1 | contig 15234 bp, 13 predicted proteins | sample LakMenEpi15Mar12_FD_150671 | JGI IMG/M metagenome (GOLD analysis project Ga0207938, IMG submission 150671) | Freshwater microbial communities from Lake Mendota, WI - 05MAR2012 deep hole epilimnion (SPAdes) | ecosystem: Environmental > Aquatic > Freshwater > Lake > Epilimnion/Euphotic zone ...
TTTAGAATCGTATAGGGCATAACTGTATATTCCGCCGATTAGCAGATATAATATAGGCCATACTATACCGAAGACATAATTTGGCGGGTTGAGCTCAGGCTTCTTCAAGTTCTTATATTTATCTTCTCCCCATTTTTTTCCATATATGGCGCCAATAGTCATACCAATAGCCAGCGGTGTAAATATTATAATATACCTAATGGATTTAATAAATATATCAATAGCGTAGCTATCTTCAAAACATATCTTGCTCCCCAAACAACTCTTATTTTTGGATACCATATCTATATATATTTACGATAATATAATATGATAATATGATAATAAAAAATGATATAATGATATTAGATAAAGATATATACAAAGATAAACGCGAGGATGGATATAACTCGTCATTTCGCGTATTTTAATGATTTAAATCTTGATCTACAAACTCTCATCTTATCTAAAATAAGGAATCCTATTAACAAAGATTTAGAAGCTGATATAATTGATTATAAGGAGTCCAGAGAGACTATTATAGCCGAATATGAAAAGAAAGGATATGATTATGATATTGATGGGCTCTTCTATATATATTATCAGATTGAAAACGATCTAATCAGGTTCTTCAATGATGATGTAGCTACAAACGACCTTATAACCGAAAATAATATTAGAAAATTAGAGAGGATTCTATCTATCAAAAATAAATTGGAGAAAAATAAAGATAATGTTATTACAAGCCTAATGAATAGCAACGATAATCTCAAGTTATTTTCGCGCATTAACATTCTAATCGGCGCTATGACTTGCGAAGAAAGGCGCCAATTCCTAAAATTATTCCCTGCATAGTATCATAGTATCATCGTGTTCTTATTTTTACTGATATCTTTTATTAGCTTTTCAAGCTCTTCAATGTCTTCGGTGGTTGCCTCAGCATCATTATTATTTGACAGATACACGATATTATCAAAATATTCCAAGAGAATATAATATGAATAAATGCGATATAATTCTTCTTCATTTTTATTCTTGAATATGTGCGCAGTATTTTCGGCTCCATATTCTGCAATTACCGTTGCGATTATCTTGAATATCCCATATTCCTCTACGAAATGGCGACATACATTATAATCAAAAATATACCACGCAAGCGTATCAATAACATCGTGTTTATTTTTCTCATATATAGCGAATTGTTCGTCTGTTAGTCTATATTTAAACGGTATGACAACGCCGTGATTATTGAATATAATAGACGCTATTACGGCATTCAAATCTTCTGTTGCTTCTACGGCTTTAGTTGCGTTTATATAGTAATCGCTTTGCTGGTCAATAAATTCAGGTATCAAATATTCGTCATTGAGAATTTTGATAAAGCGGGCATCCATCATTATGTATAGTAAATATATAAATATATTCAATCAATTTTTTATATACCTGTATCTTATTTAGGCATGGGCATGGAGCAACCAAAGCTCACGCCTTTTCCTTCGGCATTTTCCTGAAAATTACAAACGAATGAGTACTCTGATTGACCGGAGTCCGCGCTACTGTTATTAGCTGCTCTTCTCTTGGCTCCCGCAAATGTCTCATAAAGTGTCTCTATTTTTTGATTCCAAAATAATGTAGATGATAACTGCAAATACATATAATACATCCAGAGCAATAGCATTATCCAAATAAGAACGACTGTTATATAATATTCTATATGTAATCTTGATTTCATCATCAAAATCAAATTAAAAGCGCTCTATAATACCCTAAGATATTTTTGTAAAAATTGATTTAACTACATGATTATTATTTATATATATAAAATATATAATCTGGGATATGTCAGAGACTTGTAAAGTTTCTGGATTTATCTATGCAAGGATGAATGAATTATGTGATATGCATGATTGCTATAAATTGGGAACGACGCGAAATATACCAGATAGAGAGGCAAACTATATAACTGGCGAAATAAATAGAGGTAGTTTCAAATATGTGTATGAAATACAAGGCTTCTGTAATGAAAAATGCGAGCAAATGCTATTTCAAGAGTTGAAACGCTTCAATCTATATAAAAATGCAGGCACAGAGTTTTACAGAAAGGATGCCGTAAAATACATAGAGCCCTTTTTTAACAAGTATAATATAAAATATAAAAAACTGTCGGCCATAGAAATTGCTAACCTTGTCCGCACAGACAGAGAATATATCATCAGTAACGAAAGCGATGACACAAAAACAGATAGCGAAACTGAAAGCAATACTGATAGTAAAGCTGATAATAACGATATCGATAACGATACCAGTAAGTATATCATAAGTAATGAGAACAGTAGTCGAGTTGCCGTAGGATATGATAGCAGAGCTTGTAGTGATATCGTTTATTGTGTCGCAAGAAATGATAGTACGCAATACAACTATTTAACTCACAATGATGTTGAAACAAAAATAATTTCAAGCAATGCATTAATGTTGAAAGAACCTTATAAATATCAAACAGATGTATTAGATAATATTCAAAACTATTATTCCCAAAATAATATTGGGAAACTTATTTGGGCATGTGGTCTTGGAAAAACACTTATGACACTATATATTATTAATCTTATGAAGTTCAAATCAATTATAATTGGCGTACCTTCTACAAATCTACAAAAACAATGGATTCAAAACATTCTAAATATGGGTCAAAATAAGGATAGTATTTTACTGATTGGCGGAGATGAATACGAAAATATTAAAAGAGCAGTTAAATATACAAGAGAAGATATTAGTATATTTATTAAAAAATACAAAGCTATATCATCGCCTGTATTTATAATATCTACATATCATTCGTGCAATAATTTAGTTGATGAAAATATTTGTGTAGATTTTAAAGTAGGCGATGAAGCACACCATTTAGTTGGTGTAGAAAATGAAAATAATAAGGGGTTTAGAAAGTTTCATAAAATAACATCGGTTAAAAGCATTTATCTTACAGCTACTGAGAAGATTATTGATACTGATAATGATACCATCGTAGAGAATAAATCAAATAAATATTCTATGAACGACGAAACTATATTTGGAAAATATATTGATATTAAATCTGTTAAATGGGCTATTGATAATAATAAAATAACAGATTATAATGTTCTTGTTATTAAAAATACTATTGATGAAGTAGATCATATAATTAGAAAATTAAAAATAAATGTAAAGGACAAGACTATATTTATATCGTGTTATATGTGTCTAAAATCATTAGAAAAATATGGTGATTTAACGCATATATTATTATATACAAATACAGTACAAGAAGCAGAACAGGCTAAAAAATACATAGATGATATATTGTCATTGAATATTATTTCAATAGATAAAGAAAAAATCTATAATAATGCTTTACATAGTAATAATAACGAAACTAAGAATAAACTCTTAGATAAAGAGATTAATAAGTTTAAAAATATGCAATACGGCATAATATCGTGTATCTATATATTTGGAGAAGGTTTTGATATGCCTAAATTAAACGGTGTATGTATAGCCAGTAATATGAAAAGTATAATTAGGATCGTTCAATATCTATTGCGTCCTAATAGATTAGAAAGTGGAAATCCTCTTAAAAAAGCATATCAAATAATACCGTATATAGATAATGATAATTGGGGAGAAGAAAATAACAGATCTTATGAAAATGTGAGAAATATTATATCGCAGATGAGAAATGTTGATGAAAATATAGAGCATAAAATAAAGGTATTGACACAAGAGTATGATAAAAAAGAAGATGCTGATAAAAAATATATTCAACCTAATTATAATAATTTTAATGAAAATGATAACGAACTATGTAAGCTAAAACTACGATTGCGTTATAGTAAATCCTTACATTCTAATTTTACAGAAGAGGAAGACGAATATAACTATGTTCGCTCTATAAATATTAGCTTAAATATCAAATCTAAATATGAGTATATCAATAGCGAAGATAAACACGCTAACTATATTTCTAACCCAGAAGATTATTTCAAATCTAAAGGAGTATGGAAAAATTGGTATCACTTTTATGGAAATGATACTAATAACTATGTATCTAAAGATGAACTTATTAAAATATGCAAGAAAAATAATGTAAGGTCTTCTGAAGATTATATTAAGCTGTGCGAATCGCACGAAGAATTGCCGAAAGAACCAGCGGAATATTATAGAGATTTTACAAATCTAAAAAATGAATTAGGTCTATTTAATAGAAGAAAATGAAAAAATATATAACATATAATATATATATGGAGTTAGTTAATAATAATCTATATTTTACTTATGATTTTCAATAAGTTTAATTAACTCCTCCTTTTTTTTATTAGAATATCCTTTAATACCCAGAGATTTACACTGTTCTTTTAGAGATTTTATTGAAGTACCTGATGCGACGCTTGATGCGACGCTTGATTTTATACTAGGTGCTTTTTCTTCTTTAACTTCAGTAATTTCTTCAAATGTATCTATATTATCTTTGGTTAATTCTTTAATATCTGAAGTTTTAGGCATTGCTTCATCAGATAACTCTTTAATAAGATTATTGTATAGCGTTTCTGCTTCTTTGACTTCTCCCTGTAGTTTTTCAATCTTGTCAAATGTAGGTTCAAGGTCTTTGATAAGCTGTTTATTATTAGGGATTTTGATTTTGATTTTTTTAAACAAATTAATATTAATATTTCTTTGAATACTACCAGAAGTACAATTAATATAAATTTGTTCTTGTATATTTTTACTCAGAAGAATATTATTAATATATTTTTGTAAATTAGCAGTGTTTACTTTAATACTCATTCCACTATCATTTAAGAAGAAATCTGTTGATATTAACCTTACACAACATTTAGATAAAGCGTATCTAGAAACGATTAATGTATTTTTATTTCTATTTGAAATATTTGTATAAAATGTAATATCTCCTCCGCCATAAACAGGTACATTTCCAATAATATTATTGTTTTTCGTTATTCTAGTTCCATAATTAATTTCACAAATACTCCCTAATTCTACTTCTTCGCATTCTTCATTCTCTGTAATATCTTTAATCTTATTTTGAATATATTCTTCTAATTCTTTAATCTTATTTTGTTTGCTATTTTTCTCATCATATGGTTTAGATATCTTATCGACCCATTCTTGAATTTTTTGTTCTGATTTTGGGATAGGGATTTGAATATCTAATATATCAGTCAATGAGACATTTTCTTGATTTGAACCATTCCCGATATATTTATTTATATAATCTTGCATATAACATTTGAATATAGATGCGAAATAATATTTGTTAATTTTTTTAAAATCACGCAGTAAAGCACATCTTTGATTTAAATATTGTTTTTCATTATTATCATTAATAGCAATAGTACATAATGTTGGTTTTTTCCCTGTTAATGAAATTATTATATCATCTTTTTTAATTTCATACTTTTTATATTTATCGTCTTCTTCAATATAATTATTATTATTAAATAGTAATTTTTCATTTTTAATATGAGTAATAGTTATTAAAGGAATACCTGATTTTTTATAATCTGTTTTTTTAAACGCATAACCATTTGTACTTTCACACACATCCCCCAATCTTACCAATTCATATCCTTCGCCGCATACAATAACCTTCTTGTTATAATCTTTTCCATCCAAAGAATGTTTAGGATTACTCAATATTTCTTCTCTGCTTGCTACAGATACTAGTTTATCACTAACGCCCGAAATATCATCCTTATTTTGAACAATAAAGATGTTGCCATTTTTTTCTATAAATTTATCTTCAGTATATTTTTCAACAACTAAATCATAAAACTTAACTTCTCTTGTTTTTTCTTCAGTATTATCAAAGATAATAATTGATGTTTTTGTAGATGTATTTTCAAATTGGTCTGATGTAACACTAATAATTTCTCTTACATTATATTTTTCAATTAAACATCTTCTCAAATCTTTGTAAGAACAGTCAAAGAACACACCTTCTTTTAATACACCAATAGCTGTTCCTCCTACCTCTAAAATATCCATCAATAGAATAAGAGAACAGGCCTCTTTATTATTTCCCTTCAATTTATTATCGTGAGCATATTTTTGTATTCTACCGCTACAATTTTCCAAACATACCTTAGTCTTATTATTATCTTCTTTATCTTCTTTTTCTTGTTTTTCAATCTCTTTTAGTTGTATCTGTCTTGCTATTCTCACTCCTTCGTCAGTAACATTTAACAAATCCTTTTTAATATATTCTTTAATCTTTTCTCTTTTCTTTTGTGCCGTAGATTTCTTATTTTTATCCCCGCCATACGGGGGATTTGTGATAGGATATTTATATTTGGTATTATTAAACTCGTCTCTAAATGAATTTTTATAACATAAATTATTCATATTAGGCAATATACCAGTCAAACAGAATATTTCAAGTCCTGCTGATTTAATAACATCAGCATTCATATCAAAATGGTTAATTTTGTTAATTTCTGTTTCCCAGTTAATTTCTCCATTTTTATATTTTTCATTTAAATAATTTATATATCCTGTTGTAAAACCACCAGACCCTCCAAACATATCAATCATAGAAGATATAGTTCCATCATCATTGATACACGGGCTCAATTTATTTAGAGTATAATCTACAATGTGCCTATCTGTGAAATATGCTCCTAATTCACTTATAGCACTTTCATCTCTTCCAATAAAATATTCGTAAATTTTACCAGAAAGTAATACATTACAATCATTTTCAATTTTTGTAATATCATTAATTTCTATAACAAGATGCCTTAAAACGCTACCTTTCATATTTTTAGGAATTTCATAAAATAGTAAATCTTTAATTTCACTATCATTAATAGAATCAAGAACTTTGTCAAATATTAATTCAGCAAATTTTTCATCTGATAATTTTTCAGCGCTATTATCTTTAGCCTTTTCAAGTAGATATGAGAATTTGCATATATCGCTTAAACCTACTTTATCAACCAAGCCTTTCTCTTCAATCTTCTTAAGACCAAATAAGATATTAAAAACTTTGAGAGCATTCATTCCATATCCAGCACCATTATTTCTCAAATAATTATGGATATCATGAATCTTGTCGCGAAGAGCTTCCTTGTTAGAAATAATATTGATATTATCCGCCATCATTTGTTTATCTTTTTCAGAAGATTGATTGTCAATTTTTATATTATTATCATTTAAATTATAAATTACAGTTTCTAATTGTTCGCATATATCTTTAATACTTGTTGTATTATATTTATTTAACAACTGTTCTTCTGATAATTTTGATAATTTAAGTTCAAATAATTCATATTTATCTTTGTGTTTTTGTGTTAAAATATGAGTTTTATGGTGTGATATTTGGTCTGGTTGTGTTTTACAAATTCCGCAAGAATATGTTTTAGGTACTGCCATTGTCTATTTATATCTCTTAATATAGTAATATATTTAAATATTTATATATTTAACGAAAAAAATGTTAAAATATCAAATATTGAATAATTCTTTAAAATACTTCATTTAAAGTATAGGGTTTTTCTAATATTCCCGCGCATAGGCGGAGGAACCAAAAATGCTCTTTTTTTACCCGTTTCCTATAAAAATTGACTGGCCCCAATGCTTTTTTTAGCACAGCCTGTGCCCGACTGTCCTGCGTATCCTCAGACAAGCCCCCGGTAGCCTCTGCGAAGTCCCAGCGAAGTCTCAGCGAGTCCCAGATCAGAAAAGCCTCAGCAAGTCCCATAAAGCTCATCACTTGATTATTAGCACGATGAGTAGCAACTTCATTTCTGTTGAGAAAATGGCGGAAATCTCTGAGAATCAGTCAAAAATTGTTGAGAGACTTCTTAGCTCTTCTCCTACAGCCGATGATACCTCTATTACGCTTAACAAATTGCCTGGCGATATCATCGATCAAATTGTCGGGAATTATAAGAGCCTCTTGCCTTCCAAGTATGTTTTGAGGAAGTGGGTTAAGAAAGAGGAGCTTAATTGGAGTATGTTGTCAGAGAATCCCTGCGCAATTGATTTGTTGAAGGAAAAGATTGAACAAGAGAAAAGTATGGATAAAGAAGAATATAAGAAATTGAAAGCGGATGAGAAGGTTAATTGGTTGAAGCTTTCTATGAACCCTGAAGCAATTGATATCTTGAAAAAATATCCTCGCGATATTGTTTGGTGTTCGCTGTGTGATAATAAGAATCCGCGAGCAGTTGATATGATATTTGAGAGAATGGAGTATGAGAAGCAGTTGCCTCCATATTCTATTGAAGATGAAGATTACGATGAAGATAACGATGAAGATGAAGCCAGCAAAGATTGCTACTTTCTATATAGAGTATGGATTGATAGAATGTGTTATAATGAAAATCCGCGGATTATTGAGTTGCTGAGAGAGAGGATTGAATTGGAGAAAAACAGAGAGCATTATATGACTCTTAATATTAATGAAAAGATTGATTGGGTGCAGCTGTCCAGTAATCCGCACCCGAAAGCCATTGAATTGCTGGCCGAGAATCTGGATGAAGTAGATTGGACTGTATTGTCTGAGAACCCCGGAGCGATTGAATTGTTGAAGGCAAATCCTCATAAAATTTCGTGGAGATATTTGTCGCTCAATAAAAATGCGAGCGAATTGCTGAAACAAAGGCATTATTATGAGAACTGCCTAAGTATCGAAGAATATTATAGTCTCGGTAAGAACAATCAGCTTTCGTGGGAATATTTGTCGGCAAATCCTTGCGCGATTGAATTGCTGAAAGCCAATCCCGCGAGAATTCATTGGAATGAATTGACGAGAAATCCTGAAGCAATTGAAATGTTGAAAAATAAGCCAAGGGGAGTATCTGTTAGCGATTTCTATATTGGCCTGTCAGTGAATCCGTTTGCTATTGAAATCTTGGAGAAGAACAAAGAATTGATTAATTGGAAATATTTGTCGATGAATCCAAATGCCACAGAATTGCTAAAAGAGCGAGCAGAATACGAGAGCACTCTTACTTCCAAGCAATATAAAAATCTTGGTACTAATAACAGAATTGACTGGCAAGAACTATCAAGACGCGAGTGTATCTTTGAGATTGTATAAGCCCTTCTCGCACCCCAGACAGTTGATTGAGTAATATGTGAATGTGAATGCGAATGTGTGTATGTAATATATGTATGTATTTTATATTTTTTATATTAAAAGCTAACAATATCAATAATCGCTATAATAGCAATGATCTGTTCTAAAATTATAAATAAATGTAAAAAATTGATGGAGAGACTGGTATTGTAGTATTGGGAGCCTAATGCCTCATATGGAGATTGTTGATATTCAACGCGAAATCGCCGAGTTTTACAAAAACCGTAAAGACATTTTGAAAGAAGCTATTTGCTATAGCATCAGGGAAAATGAAAGACTACAGAAGATTATTGACAAAAATTTAAAGCTCATAGATGAAGCTTGGATGGAAATGGAATACCAAAGATATAACCAAGATTATTATGCAAGCTTTGCTAATAATTTTGAAGAGAATCATCTGCTTGAAGAAAGCGGCTATATCATATTTGATTTGGACGAATATCGCGTAGATACTCTGAATGGTGATGGCAAGCGCAATTGGATATATGAATGCGAACTCTGCGATTTCAGGAAAAAACTATTGAAAAACAAAAAGAAGCTAAATGATATTCTCGTAGAAAGCCAAGTTTCCGCAGCATTAGCTATTGTGATGCTTGCGAACTCATGAAGTAATATATGTTAAAGGATGCGCTCGCGTGGATTCTATATCTATATTCTTATTTTTTGATAAATATAGAACAAAAAATATTATACATATTATCTTAATATTCAAGATTGTTCTAAAAATTTTAATTTAGCAAATAATTCTTCCATAGTAAGCCCATTCATCTCATTGCGATTTATAGGCGATGCCTTAGCTGATGAAGTTTTAGGCGATGCCTTAGCTGATGCCTTAGCTGATGCCTTAGCTGATGCCTTAGCTGATGCCTTAGCTGATGCCTTAGCTGATGAAGTTTTAGGCGATGCCTTAGCTGATGAAGTTTTAGGCGATGCCTTAGGTGATGCCTTAGGTGATGCCTTAAATAAATTATTTTTAATAGCATATTCTTTATCTAATTTTGCGTTTTCTATTTTCTTTTTTCCTTGCTGCAGCCAGGTTTCAATATACTCATTTTTATCAATATACTCATTTTTTCTATCTTTCTGTGCTTTACTCATTGCGTTTTCTGCTTTTTCTACACTATCCTTCCACTCTTTAGCAAGTTTAGAGAACCTTTCGGTATTTGAAAGCTTGGGAAACTCATAGCGTATCCTTTGCTGATTGTCCCTGATATACTGCTGATACTTGGTAAGAGCCCTCTTAGGCTTGTCATTAGCATCGTCATCAAGATTGTTCCTCGCCTTCAACTCTTTATCTAACTTCTCTTTTTTTACATTTTTTTTTCTTATTTCTCTTAATATATTAAGCTCTATTCTCTCTTTTTCTGCTTTTTCTATTCTCTCTTTTTCTGCTTTTTCTACCCTCTCTTTTTCTGCTTTTTCTACCCTCTCTTTTTCTGCTTTTTCTACCCTCTCCTTCCACTCTTTATTCTTCGTTTTTTCTACACTATCATTCCACTCTTTTATTCTATCTGGTTTTGCATAACCGAGTGCTAATAAACGCGACGAAACTCTATTCATTCTATAATTATATTATATTTTTCTTAATTATTGGTGTGATATAATTTGTTCTATTTTGTAAAAAACATAGTAAAAAATGATGGATTATATATATAGTAATAATAACACTATGCTCGGATTGACAAACCAAATTGTGGATAAATTGATGGAGAAGTTCAAGGATGAGAATCCAGAGACTGTCTTTAAGATGATTCAAGAAGTGAGGAATGATATTAGACTGTCAAGTGTTGAAAAAGAAGAGTAATATGGTAGGATTGTAGTATGGTAATGCGGTAGGCTTAGTTATATGGTTATATATTTTTTACTTTTTTATATCACGCGCAAATGTTTTTGTAAAAGACTTCAAATATTAAATAGAATGATATTATATTTGCAGTCCAGCACCACATAGAACCAAAAGTATTAGTATCTTTATAGAGTACGAGTGTTATTATTAGAAGTGCTGTGATTATTGTTAATACCATATACATTCTATCAATTATCCACCTTATAGATAAAAAGGCATACCATATAAATATTATATAGATATTCAAATCTAACCATTTCCACGATAAATGCCCGTTTTTACTTGGTACTGTAGAAAAGTTAACAGTATTTAACGGTACTATTATTGTATATAATATTACAATAAATATAATATACGCTGCTAATATGTAAGGTATTAATTGTGGCGATTCTTCTATCTTTATAATATTGAGGATCGGCTGACACATTATAACAAAAAATCCGATTTGAGACAATAGTTTATTTGAAAAGGCTTTCGTCCATATAAAATATTCAATTAGCTGCATAATAATAAACGATTGATAAAATATAACCGAAAGGATATTAGAAACCCCATTATAATATGAAAATAGCGAGGCAAATAAGCCAAATATGTATGTATTTACAGATACGGCAGCATTCCAGCACATAATAGGTTTTTATTTATAATAATATTAGATAATATATTTATGAAGTATGTTATGTTTTCCCTTAATAATTCCAATTATATTAAATTATTGATAGATACGATGGTTTCGTTATTTATACATTTGGATCTATAAATTACTTCTATGCTTGTGGAGGTATTGTCAAAGCAAAAAATTTCGTCAACTTTTTGACAATTTAAAGCTATATATTTTGGTATATTAAATGTCAAATCTCTATAAGAACTTCTCGCATAAGCTTTATCAACGGCTCTTCCAGTTTTAGCAGTTCTTTCCTCTATCCTATTTTTTGCATTCGTATAGTTATTATAGACAATACATAGAACTACATTATATCCGCTGTCTTTTATTCTAGATATAACATTAGCGTAATAATCTTCAAAATTAGTCCCTGTTCTATCAAATATAATATTATTATTATTTTTCAAAGCTTTTTCATATAATTGATTATTGATTTTAATTGCCTCTGGATATTTTGTTCTGTCGGAATGGAAAAAATCTTCTAAAACATCATCGGGGCTTACAATTACATAATCATCCAAATTTTTTTTAGTCATATCTAATACTATTTTAACACCCGAAGTTTTCCCGCTACCTGGCCCTCCTACCATAATAATCGCATTTTTATCGCGTTTTATATTAAGCAATTTATTATTTATATATCTATCTATTTCTTCTTGTGTAGGAGGAACATCTTTCTTAGGAGAAGAAGAGGACGCTTTCTTAGGAGGAGAAGAAGAGGACGCTTTCTTAGGAGGAGAAGAAGAGGACGCTTTCTTAGGAGACGAGGACGAGGATCCTTTATTTTGTGATGACGAATGCGACGAAGCTATAATTAGGTTTTTTGTCAAAGTTTTAAAGGGCATTCTCTAATATACGATAATAAAATGTAATATTGCTATTCTATAAGCAAATCTTTCAGTAATATTATTGCGTTTTTATTTGCTTCGCCCATACTATCAATCCAATCTATCCTATTTCGCAAATTACTATATTTTTCTTTTGATAGAGACTTTTCATATTTAATTCTTTCTCTCAGCAATTCAATGGCGTTCTGATTTCTTGTCATATTATTCCAATTTATTTTATTGTATGTATCGGGTGTTGTTGCATAAGAGATTGTTTGATATTTATATTCATCGCCTAATGATTTCTCATATTCTATCCTATCTTTAATGAGTTCAATAGCATTTTCATTTCTTGATATTTGAACCCAATTTATTTTGTGATTAAAAGGTAGCCTTTTATATTCCGTATCGCTTAGACATCTCTCATATTCAAACCTCTTCTTCAATAAATCTATGGCGTAAGGATTTGATGATAAACTTCCCCAAAAGATATTGTTGCACCTTGATAACATATTTAATATATTGTTTTCTCTGTCGTTGTCCCTGTCTTTAAGCTTTTTATTCGTCTGGATATCTTTAATACTAACTGCTAATATGAAAGCAACTAATATAATAAATGCAATTATAATATCATAGAGCTTGTTTAGCGCGACGATAGCACTAAGCGTATATAAGTCCGATAAGCCAGATAAGCCAGGCAAGCCAGACATTTCAAGCATTATGTTGTATTTCTCTATTCCTTATTATCTAATCAATTTTTTACATTCTTACATTCTTACAATATTCTACGATATTATTGATATACATATACCTCACATAGCGTTAGAGTAAATATACGGCATCAAAATAGCTGCCCAATTCTAAGCCATTTATTTGAACATTCATTAATAAATTGTTCAACGCATTTTCATAGGCATTTCTATATTCTTCTTTGTCGTGTTTTCCGCGATATACGCCGCCTGACACATATACTAGCAGGGCTACATTACATTTACTGCGAACCATCGCAATTAATGCTGCAAATAGTGCGGCTTCAACGCTTCTTATAAATATATCAAAGCGGGCATCTGTAGTTTGATTATAGGTTCTATATACAGAATTGATAGGTCCTTTCGTCCCTGGGTTATTATTATTAGGTCCAGCTACAAAAACCAGCGTGGTTTTATACTGATGCTCGTGTATATATTGCGAACCCTTATAATGATATCTTTTATCACTTAGATATACATTATCTATCGTCCAAGCGTCCGCATATTCTCGCGGTATAGCATCGCTATAATTTATTCCCTGAACGGTAGCAAAGTATTTATCTTTATCTGTCTTTTTTGCGTAAGGATAAGCTAGCCCCCATTTGTTATATATAGTACAACCGAAGAGCTTATTATATAGCTTTTCTTTTTCTCGCTCATTTGTTATACCCTTATTATATACATATGTCATAAACCAATTAGATAAAATATCTTCTTCTTGCGTTCTGTGGTTTGGATGAATATTTTCAGCGGTACCATTAAAATTGCCACAAGCACCTCCGGGTCTCCCCGAATTGGCTGCAATTATAGTGCCTATTTTTGGCGGATTACTTCCCGAAGAGTGTCTATTATATAGAATTGCGCCTATATTAGTCATCCCATTTCTATTGTGTTCTATTTCTGCCTGCTGTATAGGCTTGCCCTTTCTATTTTTAGTTGCGTTCTTCAAATCAGGAATAGATATATTGATTTCATTAAAATCTCTAAATGTAGCATAATCATCGTGATATCTATAAGCATTATATAACATATATTCGGTTTTTCCAGCGTGTTGCTGACGAAGAATATTGAGACATTCTCTGCTTAAACCGACCGGACTCTTGGGACTCTTGGGACTCTTGGGACTCTTAGGACTCTTGGGACTCTTAGGTGTGGCTGTTGCTGCGGTTGCTACGGGAGACGGAGCGGGGGGCGGAACTCCAAATGGATTAAACGGAAGGGCAGATGGATTAAATGAAGGTTTATCAGTCTGCCCCTTAGTCCCGCCTGTAATTGTTTTATAGGGCTTATGTGTTTTTGTATGATTATTTATTATATCAAGTAATTTACGATTTGCTTTATTGATTAAAAAATATTTAATCTTTTTATTATCCTTTGCATCTATAGTAACTATATATGTATCACCGTTCATCCTATTAAAGATATACGATTATTATATAAGGTTTAGATATAGTTATTATTATTAATAAAAAAGATGAATTCTATGGAAATACTAGGAAGAAAATATAATTCTGATAAAATAACTCATCACGGGTATCACGAAATCTTCCCGCAATTTATTAGTAAGTTTTATGATAAAGAAGGAGGGATTATTGAGATTGGAGTAGAACAATTTAACTCTATAAAAATGTGGTTAGAATTGTTTAAAAACGCACATATATATGGATATGATATAAATATTGATAATGTCGGCGAAAGACATACGATATTTAAAGGAGACCAGAGCAAGGCAAATGATCTAGATAGATTTATAAGTATTCTTAGACATCCTATATTTTTTATAAACGACGATGGTTCTCATATTCCCGAGCATCAAATACTGACATTTAATAAACTATTCCCTATATTGGAAGATGGCGGTATTTATATAATTGAAGATATTGAAATAAGCTATTGGACGAAAGACGATGGATATATTTATCCTACTAATTATGGTTATAAAAATCCTAATTCTGCTGTGGAATTATTTAAAAATATAGTTGATTGCGTTAATAGCGAGTTTTTACAACAAAATATAGATACGCCTATAATGC
>Ga0207938_1000083_pt1 | contig 15180 bp, 15 predicted proteins | sample LakMenEpi15Mar12_FD_150671 | JGI IMG/M metagenome (GOLD analysis project Ga0207938, IMG submission 150671) | Freshwater microbial communities from Lake Mendota, WI - 05MAR2012 deep hole epilimnion (SPAdes) | ecosystem: Environmental > Aquatic > Freshwater > Lake > Epilimnion/Euphotic zone ...
TGAGGCCTTCTTCGGAAAAATCAAAGAAAATAGAAGGATTGCGTTACGTGTTGATAAGCTTGATGTTACTTTCAATTCTTTCATAGCTCTTGCCTTGATCAAAAACCTAGTTTGTTAACAGTTCCTAGCAACTTCAGGTTTAATTCTACTCAACCTAGTTGCAAGTGCTGCTCGAGCTTTGCTCAGTAAGTCCCCCGGAAGAATTTGTGGAACCGTAGAATTAGATGAACTAAAAGCCGCAGTCACTTCAGAATCAAAATTTTCAGTATCAGCAGTAGCATTTGCTACTGAGCTAAAAGCAAAAATACTTAAAAAAGTGCAAAATAATATTTTCATGTATTTGTATCCTTTATAATTTAAAAATAAATAATAGATCTTTAATAAGGATTATTAATATACATTTAAAAAATTAAATTAGTCAATAATATTCTTATAATGCTATCTCACTTGCTGCAGCTTTATAATTTTCAGTAAACAAATAATAAATTTAACCAGCTTAAAGATAAGAAGCAATAAAAACTGGAAATGGTGACTGTGCAAAAAAATGCAGCCAAAGTTACAAACCCTGGCTGCATAAGTTGTGTCCTTATGGAAATAAAGATACTTAGTAAGAGTACGTTTAAATGCTATGTCCTGGGCGCTTTTCTTGGTGTATCAGGGCACACTCTACCAATAGAATGGTAATATCTATTCTTACCTCCAGTGTCACCATACGCAATTGCGTCAGGAACAGAGCCCATCAGATTTTCTAAAAATGTATAATTGATCTCATTTTGTGCAAAAGTATCTTGTGAATATGGGATTTGGCGTTCTCGAAATACTCCTTCAATCTTACTTTGATATGGTGCGCTTACTGTGCTGATAGAGTAACGACCTAAGCCAGTCATTCCATTGCTGCTACCACTAAAGGAAGCGGTGTCACTATTTGGTGCTTCGGTGCGCATTTTTTTGTGTGCACGACCTTCTTCAATATCATCATCAGAATGAATAGCGGTGTTAAGCATGAAAACGCTTAAAAACGCAACGAGCAAGTTTTTAGTCATAGTATTGTCCTTTTGAAATTTAAAAATTAATAATAAGTCTTTTAATAATATTTTAACCATATATTAAACTAATTAAATTAGTCAATCAAAAATTTATCATACTTTTTATCCATTCTATCCATCCTATTTTAGTGGCTAATATTGCTAATTTGTGATCCTTAATAAACAGATCAGGATTTCTTAAAAATGCAGAAACATCTGCCAAATAGGTTCGTCTAATGGCTAAGGTGTCATGTATTAAGCAATGCCAAGCGTCTGCATAAACACGGTGCGCTGCTTTTTGAAATGCAGAAACAATAGTGGCATCATGACTTGTATCTAGAACTTTGTCGTTTCCGGCTGTTGCTAAAAACACCTTGGTTGTCACATTTTCAAGTGGTTTTAAATCATTTAAAAACATCCGTGAAGCTGAAAGCGCAGCATGCATCCACCCACAACTTGGGTCCCGTGGTATCAATTCTTTATGAGATTCATGAATAAAATAATGCTGATCAAATAGCGCTTTATCACGACAGTTACGGTTGTATTTAAAGCTTTCTTGTATAGGGTCATAATTTCCATGACCCAAGCAGTACTGTTTACCCTGTCCAAACCAATTCTTAAAAATATATGCCAAGGGTTCGGCAAAGAAAAATGGAAGTGGCGCTGTTTTTATACGCACCATGGGCGCTTCCAACACGGCTAATTCAAACATTTTCGGATGCTTTCGTAAAACCTGCAACGCTACTTGTCCTCCCATTGAATGCCCAAATATCGATATGTGTTTGCCATTAAACTTATCCCACAGTGCTAGCGCTTCAACATCGCGTATGTAATCACTAAAATCATCAACGTGAATCATTTGTTTATTCTCAACTAACCGCTGCGACCCACCTTGCCCGCGAAAATCAAGCACCCAAACGCCAAACCCAAACGAAGCATAATGTTTTGCTAAAAGTTCGTGTCGTTCAATACGTGAAACTAGCCCCGGTAATACCAGCATTATTTTATTTGCGCTTTCAGGTGCTGAGCCATCTCCACAAAAACGCCCAACGCGAATTTTCACACCATCTGACGCCGTAAGATAATGAAATTCAAAAGGCGCAGGTGCTGCATAAAGTATTGTGAATACAAAGACAAGTAATCTAGGGAATGCATTCCAGTGCATAAAAACGCTCCTGAAGCCTATATTTGGTCTTTAGTAATAATATATAGCAATAAAAGTTAATATATTGATAACTAATGTCAAATTTCTATCCGCTTCAGTTTCAGTACGGTTGCGTGTACCATGACCCATAACAAAAAATAAAAAGTACAAATGCATAGATTCGTTATATTGGGTGTTACGGGATTAGCTATAGGCCTGGGAATTGTTTTAGGACTGTATAAATTTCAACAGCCTGCAGCGGTTGTCTATAAAGATAGTACCGATATAACAACCTCAATCGGGGGTGATTTTTCTTTGACTGACCAGTTTGGAAAAGCACGTTCTACTACAGAATTTCGTGGCAAAATATTGTTAGTGTATTTTGGGTATACCTATTGCCCAGATGTATGCCCCATGGCCTTAGAACATATTACCAAAGCATTGCAAATGTTGGGCAGTGACCGTGACAAAATAACGGTGTTGTTCGTAAGTGTTGACCCATCCCGTGACACAGTCGAAACGTTAAAACTTTATAGTACCAATTTTGACCCCAATATTATTATGCTAACCGGCCCAGAAACAGCCGTACAAAATGCCATGAACAAATACCGCGTTTATGCCAAAAAAGAAAACAAGCCAGAATTTAGCGACTACCTAATTAACCACACCAGCGTTGTGTATGTTATGGGAACTGATGGCACATACCTTAGCAGTTTTGCTCACTCAACAAGCCCAGAAGCTATTCAATCCATTCTGTTGAAAATATTGCAGGCCCAGGTTTCTGTCTCATCCCATTAGCCGTCCAAAGCAATAAAACAATGTTTTACACCAGCTATTTGCCCAGACATATGCGCTTTGAGCAAAATTTTCCTCCGGTATAACAACCACTGACATATCACGTGACATATCCTGAATGGTACGCGGTTGTTTAACATCTGCTGCAGTTGTCAGTGACGTTGCAACTTTATTAAACTCAGCGGCATTTTCGCTTAACATTTTTTCATTTGCACTCATCAAGGCAGTTTTGTTTGCGTCAGATAAGTCATCAAATACTAAATTTGCTAGCGGCAATGGTGGGTTAAGTCTGTGGTACCTGTGACCACAAAAAAACCTTGCCGTGTTAATGTCTGCACTTTGTTGGCCATACATGAATAAGTTTGTTAATTCCCACATCCAACTTAGTCCTGCGCCCCTTCGTAATGCGCTGTTTGTTAATTTTATGTTAGACATGCCTGTTCCAAGGGAAAAAACATGAATCTGGTCAATGGCAGCGTTATAGTGTTTATGAATTAATTCAATGCCTGCAAGGGCAGGGTTGCTCATGCTGGTGCCTCCATCACTAACGAAATATCCATTAGATGAAGGATTATTAATTGGGTAAACGTGCTGTGGCTTGTAGTAGGTTGGCGCAGCAGCAGTGGCCATGGCTAAATCTTTGGCGAAAAAATCTTCATCATCATTGGTGGAAAATATTTTAACGTTGTAGGTGTGCAAATCATGAGTAACTAAAACCGTTGGTAACCATCTGTTTTTAAAGGTATTTTTGCCCAACATGTTTGCCAAGAAATCTTTAATGCCGTTGGTTTTATATTTCGTTCGTAAAATTCCATTGAATGATAACCATTTTGGCTGAAACATCGTGTGACCCCGTGCAAAAAATATATTCAATAATTGTTTGGGGCTGTATTTAGGTTTTGATGGATCATTAGGATCAGGCATTGTAAGAATAGCGGCGATAATTCCACCAATAGATGTGCCTGCTATACCATCAAATAAATCAACAATTCGTTTTCCGGTTTGTTCTTCAAGCTTTGCAAGGGTTGCTAAGTGGAGAATGCCGCGTACGCCACCTCCGTCGAGGGATAATAGCCAGTATTGTTTTTGGGGATCAGATAAAGATTGGTGTATAACCGGAGGGGGAAAGTCATATTGAGATGCGCAAGATTTTTTGACTATAGACTCGTATTCAGGGTTGGGAAGAAACGTTGATTGTGTTGTCGTTGCGCTCTCTAAGCTATTTATAAGCCCAAGGAACAAGGTGTATAAAACAAGCGTTTGTACGGAATGGGTAAGGTTCATGATTGCACTTAACGTTGAAGTACCAAAATGTATAAATAGCTTTAAAAATTAAAAATTAGTTAACGCAGGTATTAATTTATTTATTTGGGAAGTTTAATTTATTATTAAGTATATTGATGTATATTTATTTAAAATATGTATGGTCTAATTCTTATGCGCATAATTTTTATGATTCTTTTTTGTGGCGTGTTGTCTGCTAACATTTGCAAAAGTGTCACGCCTGATTTGTATGATGCAGCAGTTGCATATGAACAAAATATAAAAACATTTGTAAGCGTGTTGCCAGCTGCAACAGAAGCTGCTTCAAGGCCTGATGCAGCAAAGGCAGAAACGGTGTTGGATGTTATTAAAGGCATGGTTGCTAAGTGTAATAATACTATTGACCATAAGGATCCTGCATTTTCAGATGTTCAAAATGCTCTGAAATTTGTTGTGGACAATCAGCTGATTTTGCAAAGTAATGATCCTTTTTCTAGTTCTGGGCTAACTAAAGCACACGATTGTGCTGTGGCTGCTTCTAGTAAATTAATGGCTTTGCTTGTTGAAATTCCCGCAACAGCAGCAGGTTCTAAAAAATCCTCATCACCACAATCTTCAAGTAAAAAAGAAGATAAAGACGATGCTGATGAAGAAGGAAGTGACGAAGACGACGATAAAGAAAAAAAAGATGATGATAAAGAAGAAAGTGATGGCGACGAAGAAGATGACGATGACGAAGATGATAGCGAAGAATAATTTTTAAAATGAGACTCCACAGAACAAGCTACGGAGTCTCATATCTTACCTGATCTAATGATTCACAAATTTTTCTGCTTCAAGGGCAGCCATGCATCCTTGCCCAGCTGCAGTCACAGCTTGGCGGAAAATTTTGTCTTGCACATCACCAGCGGCATACACACCCGGTATTGAAGTTGCTGTGCTGCCAGGCGTTGTAATAATGTAGCCTTCCGCATCACATGCCAGTTGGTCTTTGAATGGACCATTCATTGGCGAGTGACCAATTGCCACAAACGCACCGTCAAAAGTGTGTTCTGAAATTTCTTGAGTCTTTAAATTTTTAAGCTTCAAACTAGTTAAGCTTCTGAATGGTTGATCGCTACCTAAGAATTCTTCAACGGCTGAATCCCAGATTACAGAAATTTTAGGGTTTTTAAACATTCTATCTTGGGCAATTTTTTCAGCACGTAAATGATCACGACGGTGAATAAGCGTTACATGGGCGCAGTGATTCGTTAAATAAATTGCTTCTTCAACTGCAGAGTTTCCACCGCCAATAACCGCAACGTTTTTGTTTTTGAAAAAGAAACCATCGCAAGTGGCGCAACCTGATATACCATATCCGCGATAGTGATTTTCGCTGTCTAGCCCTAGCCATTTTGCTTGTGCGCCAGTTGCAATAATCACCGCATCAGCCGTATAAGTTGCGGGGGTATCAGTTGTAACGACGAAAGGACGCTTTGAAAAATCAACACTCTCTACCGATTCATAGCGCATATCAGTGCCTACATGGGCAGCCTGAGCATGCATTTGTTCCATTAGCCATGGGCCCTGAATAACGTCTTTGAAACCTGGGTAGTTTTCTACATCAGTAGTAATTGTTAATTGTCCACCAGGTTGGGGTCCCAATAATTGAATAGGTTGCAAGTTTGCGCGCGCGGCGTAAATAGCTGCAGTGTATCCGGCAGGGCCAGCACCAATGATTAAAACTTTTGTGTGATTAGTCATTTATTTTTTCTCCTTAATACGGATTCTTGTAGCTTTATCATGAAATTCAAATCGTAAATGAAAATGAAATACCGTTTGAGCAGCCTCACTTCCAGCATGAGATGCAAGGTCAAACTGCTCTGAGTCAAATTCATCCATAAGCATATCCACATGCTTCCAAAAATCTAAAATCTCTTCGGCATTTGCATTTAAGGCAAAGTCATAAAAATTTACATAGTTTCCTCTCGGAATAACTAGCATATTCCCTCCATTAGAAGGAAATGAAACCGTTTGTGCCGAGCTTTTAAAAACAGCTGCTTCATTTTTCTGATTTAGGTATTTTTCAAAGGCAAAATCAGCGGGTTTCTCGTAAGGCGAATAAATATTCACACCATCTGTAGTTGAAGATGTATTGCTAAACACCAATTTAACGCCTTCAGCTGATAGCATAAAATCAATTCTGAAATGCTTGAAAGATGAAGCTGATATTTCATTGGCAACCATGCGCATTAACAAAAAAGCATAATTTTCTTTGGTAGCAAGCGCTTTGGTGAAGTCTTTTAATGTTTTAAATTCAGAAAAAGTGATTTGATGAATACCATCTGTTTTATAAGATTTATTAGTCTGTATATCTATAGGTAAAAATATTGGACGATTACGTGATTGAACCCTAGTTAAAATATTTGAATCACTAGGTTTAGAAATTTCAGGTGTTCGGAGCAAATTACTAACTTGCTCAGAGTTTAACTGATTGCTATAGAAAGAAGACCAAAGAAAACTTCCTATGACAAGCGAGCGTATTATCAAGCGCAGGTGGTAAAACATTATGCTACTTTGGCAAGCATGCCCGAACCAAACCTGTAAACAACGGATGCGGACTAAATGGCCGTGACTTCAATTCTGGGTGAAACTGACAAGCTATAAAAAATGGGTGAGGGTGGTACTCAACAATTTCAGGCAATAATCCATCTGGTGACATGCCTGAAAACACGTACCCTTTGCTTTCTAAAACATCACGGTATTTGAAATTCACTTCATAACGGTGACGGTGTCGTTCATCAATTTGTGTTTTGTTATATAAATTATGTGCAAGAGTACCTTCAGTAATAGTGCACGCAAATGACCCAAGACGCATGGTGCCACCCATATCATCAGAAATACCACGAAGTTCTTTTTGCTCGCCGCTCATCCATTCGGTCATGCGGGCAACAATTGGAGTGTTTGTAGTGCCAAATTCAGTACTTGAAGCATCAACCATGCCAAGTTCAGTACGAGCCGCCTCAACAACGCTTAACTGCATACCTAAGCATATACCAAGGAGCGGCACATTATTTTTTCTAGCGTAATTGATTGCTTTAATTTTTCCATCAATTCCACGTTCGCCAAATCCACCAGGAATAATTAGTCCATCAACGCCTTGAATTTTAGAAAGAAGTTTTTTGTCTTCCGCATCAATCCAAATTTTTTCAATTTCAGCTTGCTCAGCAATGCCAGCATGGGTAATGGCTTGATCAAGAGATTTGTAAGCATCTTTAAGTTGGACATATTTTCCAACAATGCCAATACGAACTTTGGATTTTGGATTTTTCAGTTTAACAATTAGGTCATTCCATGGCTTTAAGTCAGGTGCTGCGTTAATTTTGAACGCTTTTGCAACAGCTGCATCAAGCCCTTCCTTATGATACACAGTAGGAATTTCATAAATGTTTCCAGCGTCTTGTGCGCGAATAACATTTTCATAAGCTACGTTGCAAAACAAGGCTAGCTTTTGTTTCGCATCATCTGGAATTTCATGCTCACTTCGGCACAATAATATATCAGGACGAAGTCCTAGTGTTTGTAATGCTTGAACCGAATGCTGTGTTGGTTTTGTTTTAAGTTCGCCTGCAGCTGCCAAAAATGGCAAAAGGGTAACGTGAATAAGCAGGCTATTTTCATTGCCAAGTTCATTGCGTAACTGGCGCATTGCTTCAAAAAATGGCAAAGCTTCAATGTCACCAACGGTGCCGCCTACTTCACAAATAATTATATCGACATCATCACTGCCATTGCAGATAAAAGCTTTAATTTCGTCGGTAATGTGTGGAATAACTTGAACAGTGGCGCCCAAATAATCCCCACGGCGTTCTTTAGCTATTACAGATGAGTAAATTCTACCGCTAGTGACGCTATCAAATTTTGTTGCATCTTGGTTAGTAAACCGTTCGTAATGCCCTAAATCAAGGTCTGCTTCGGCTCCATCAGAAGTTACAAAAACTTCTCCATGTTGATATGGGTTCATTGTACCTGGGTCAACGTTCAAGTATGGATCAAGTTTACGCAATCGAACTGTTAAACCGCGTGCCTGCAATAGTGCCCCCAATGCAGCACATGCAAGACCTTTACCAAGAGATGAGCTAACACCACCGGTTGTGAAAATAAATTTAGCCATGATTTATGACTGGCTTGGAGTTTGGCTAACGACTTTCGTTTCGTTTTTAATCGAATGACTTGTAATTACAGTCATAATCAAGCAATTCCCCATAAACAAAGCAGCTAATACTGCTGTTACCCTAGTTAAAAGGTTCGCTGATCCACGGGCTGTAAACATGCTTGAGCTATTGCCACCGCTTCCCATACCAAGTGCGCCACCTTCACTGCGTTGCAAAAGAATAGCGCCAATAAGTGCCAACGTTATAAAAATTTGTATAATTAATAGGGTGTTCATATAAATCCTCGATTGTTATTTGGGGCTAATAATCATAATCATTTGTTTACCTTCCAGTTTTGGGCTGTGATCAACTTTTGACACTTCCTCAAACTGGGTCTTCACTTTCATTAAAATTTCGTAGCCGATATTTTGGTGTGATAGCTCACGACCACGAAAACGCATGATAATTTTAACTTTGTTGCCTTCTTCAATAAACCGCTGAATGGCTTTGCATTTTATACCGAAATCATGGGGGTCAATCATTGGGCGTAGCTGAATTTCTTTCACTTCAACGACTTTTTGCTTTTTCTTTGCTTCAGCTTTTTTCTTTTGTAATTCGTACTTGTATTTTCCAAAATCAAGAATTTTACAAACAGGCGGCTCAGCATTTGGAGAAACCTCAACCAAATCCATACCAGCTCTTTGTGCCAAATTCATTGCTTCTGATTTTGTTACAATACCAAGCATTTCTCCTGCTTCATCAATCAGCCGAACACTTGAAGCGTGAATTTCATTATTTATTCTAGGTCCATCATGTCCGCGTGATTCGCGTTGATTCGTGCCATCGTTGGGAAATCGGCTAATAACTAGTCTCCATACAGGGATTACATATACAAAGAAAAAGTATCAGAAAAGTAAGCAGACGTCCATGAAAATGAATATACAAAACTTTTGCTTAACTTATAAAAATGAGCTAGCCTTCCAGAGGTCAGTAGCTGGGCGATCGCTGTGTCATGCAGAGGAAAGTCCGGGCTCCTTACAAACAGGATGCTGGATAACGTCCAGCGGGGTGGGCTCAAAGCCCATTTTAGGGAAAGTGCCACAGAAAACGTACCGCCAATTTAAATTGCAAAATCTAAGTTGGTAAGGGTGAAAAGGTGCGGTAAGAGCGCACCGTGAGCATGGTGACATGCTTTGCAAGGTAAACCCCATCCGGAGCAAGACCAAATAGGGGCAAAAGGTTTTCGGGCCCGGTGTGTTTGTGCACCGTTTTTTGCTCGGGTAGGTTGCACGAGGTGGCAGGTAACTGTCATCCCAGAGGAATGGTCGCCCAAGGCACATTGTGCTTGGACAGAACCCGGCTTATAGGCTACTGACAATTAACAAAATTTTTGTGAAATAAAAAAAGCCATAGGGTTTTCGGCCCTATGGCTTTTTAACTTTCTTAAACGTTTTATTACTGAAGAAGTTTTAAAACATTCTGTGGTGCAGCATTTGCATACGCTAAAATTGAAGTCGCTGCTTGTTGCATAATCTGAAGTTTTGCAAAATTCGCCATTTCAACTGCAAAGTCAGTATCCATTATTTCACTTTTTGCATCCTGCAGGTTAACCAAATTGTTGCTTAAGTTCTCAATTGCACTGTACAAACGGTTTTCTACAGCCCCGAAGTTAGAGCGAATGTCACTAATTGCATCAATTGCACCATCAATCACTGCTAAAGAACGAATTGCATTAGCTTGAGTGCTTAAATCAGCAGTAGCTAAGGCAGTGAGATCTGATGTTGTGCCACCAGTCAAGCCAGCATGTTCTGGATGTGCTCCGCCAATAGTTATAGGTCGGCTAGAAGTTAATGTTACAGAAGCACGCGTTGTCCCAGCATCCACTGAACCAAGATCAGTATTTTCAATACCTTCACCGTACTCAATTGTGATATTGCGTCCATCAGCTGCTGTAAAAATCAATTGACCATCAGCATTTGCGGAAGCAACTACGCCAGTTTCATTTGATAATGCGTTGACTGCAGTTATAGCATTTGTCACATTATCAGCTTGATGTTCAGTTATGGAAATAATTGAAGTGGTTACGCCATTTATTACGATTCTTCCCCCTGTATTAACTGATTCATAAAATTCAGAAACATCTGTAACGGTAGGATTTGCAACGGCACGGGCGTCAAGATCTGTTCCATTTCCATTAATGGCAGCAGCTATGGCTATAGCACTGCCATCAGCGCAATGATAACTGACACCGTCAGATTCAGATGCTTTAATATCTGCTGCATTAATAACTAAGTCTCCAGCACTAAGAGCTTCAGTTACAGAGTTGCTAGCAAGGATTACAGCACCTATATCTGCAGTATTTGCAGATTTAGCAGCAAGAGCTATAGTGTCTCCTTCTTCTGTGCCAACTTGTAAAGTGGTATCAAGCGTTCCGTCTAATAAGTTAATACCATTGAAATTTGTTTGTGCAGCTACACTGTTAATTTGTGTTAGTAGTGATTCAGCGTTTGCATTGATTGATGAGCGATCGCTGCTTGTTAGGGTGCCGTTTGCAGATTGTATTGCAAGGGCACGAAGCGTTGTTAATGAACTTGCGATAGAGCTCAAAGCACCATCAGCAATATTAATAAGAGAAACCCCAGACTGAGCATTAGCAGATGCTTGAGTAAGGCTTCCGATTTGAGCAGCCATTCGAGAAGCAATAGATAAACCAGCTGAATCATCAGCAGCTCTATTGATTTTTAATCCCGATGATAACTTCTCCATAGATAAAGTTAACGCAGATTTATTTCTTTCTAGGTTTTGTATCGCATTTAAAGACGATGAATTTGTGTTGATTACCATTGACATTGTGTACTCTCTTTCCTTAATTATTTTTTAGTATGACAAGCTGTCTGGTGCAATTTCTGTGCCAGAAAGTGGACTCTTGTATTTAACTGCTTTTTGAGCAAGTCATAGAGCGAGTATTGGGGGTTCTAAGGAAAGTTATTCTTATTGATATAGATGCGATTATAGATGTTCTATAGGCAAAAATTGCCGTTATTTTAAGGATGAGTAGGTAAATTTTGCCGATTGGAAAGAACAAAGCAAATTCTACAGATTGATGAGCTAACTGCAATGATAACAAATACAAAAGACCATAGGAGTTTATCCTATGGTCTTTTGAAGACTTAGAGAGAGTTTTTGTTACTGAAGCAGCTTGAGAACGCTTTGTGGTTCAGCATTTGCTTGAGCTAGCATTGTAGTGCTTGCCTGTTGCATAATTTGGTGCTTAGCAAAATTCGACATTTCAGTAGCAAAATCAGTGTCCATTATTTCACTTTTTGCATCTTGCAGATTAACCGAATTGTTGCTTAAGTTTTCAATCGCACTGTATAAACGGTTTTCTACAGCCCCGAAGTTAGAGCGAATGTCACTAATTGCATCAATTGCACCATCAATTACTGCTAAAGAACTAATCGCATTAGCTTGAGTACTTAAATCAGCGGTAGCCAACACAGTTAAAGTAGACACTGTTCCACCAGTCAAACCAGCATACCCAGGGTTAGCGCCACCAATAGTTATAGGTTTACTGGATGTTAGTGTTACAGTTCCAGTTGTTGTGCCTGCGTCTACTGCACCAAAATCAGTGTTATAGACGTTATCATACTCAATTGTGATATTTCGTCCATCAGCTGCTGTAAAAATCAATTGATTATCAGCATTTGCGGAAGCAACTACACCAGTTTCATTTGATATTGCGTTGATTGCAGTTATAGCATTTGTCACACTATCAGCTAGCTGATCAGCTATGGAAATAATTGAAGTTTGCACGCCATTTACTGTAATGGTACCTTGCGTGTTTTCTGATTCACTATAATCAGAAACGTCTGTAACAGTAGGATTGATAACGGCACGGGCATCAAGATCTGTTCCATTTCCATTGATTGCGGCAGCTATAGCTATGGCACTTGCGCTAGGATTGCTGTAACTTACGCCGTCAGATACAGATGCTCTAACAGCTGCTGCATTAATAACTAAATCTCCTGCAGCAAGAGCTGTGGTGACAGCTGCACTATTTACAATAACAGCACCTATATCTGCGGTATTTGCAGATTTAGCAGTAAGAACGATGGAATCTCCTGCTTCTGTACCAACTTGTAAAGTGGTATCAAGTGTACCGTCTAATAAGTTAAGACCATTAAAATTTGTTTGTGCCACCACACTGTTAATTTGTGTTAGTAGTGACTCAGCATTTGCATTGATCGATGAACGATCACTACTTGTTAGGGTGCCGTTTGCTGCTTGTATTGCAAGGGCACGAAGCGTTGTTAATGAACTTGCGATAGAGCTGAGGGCACCATCAGCAATATTAATAAGAGAAACCCCAGACTGAGCATTAGCAGATGCTTGAGTAAGGCTTCCTATTTGAGCAGCCATCCGAGAAGCAATAGATAGACCAGCTGAATCATCAGCAGCTCTATTTATTTTTAATCCGGACGATAACTTTTGCATAGATGCAGCTAGTTCGGATTTGTTTTTTTCTAGGCATTTTCAATGTATTCGAAGCTAGTGTATTTGTATTGATGACCATTGACATGTTGTCCTCAATTCCTATTAATTTGTTTGAAATATCTTGCTTTGAGTTGTGCAACATCTGTGCCAATGCTTAGTGATTCTTGCTCACAGGATGATTTTTGACTTTCTGTATGCATTTACATAACCTACATATGAAAACTTTATAAGTGCATTGCTGTGCAGCTATCATCTCTAATAAAACGACTATTTCCTTTTTTTGCTTTTTGCATTTGTGTGCTTTTGTTTTGGCCGGGATTAATGCGCCCTGACAGCATGGTGCAAATGAATCAAGGTGTTTCTGGCGTTTTGTCTGACTGGCACCCACCCGTAATGGGGGTGCTTTGGGGGCTATTTGATAAAATATACAGCGGTTCTGGTCCTATGTTTTTATTTCATCTTTCTTTGTATTGGGGAGCAGTGTCCTTATTTGCCTGTGCCCAACCTCAAAAAGAAAAATGGGTGTATAGCATAGCCATTTTGCCTCCGGTTTTTGCTTATCAATTGCTTGTTATTAAAGATATATCATTTGTAAATGCGTACCTTTTTTGTGCCGCATGGCTTCATTTTTATAGTATGCGGGATCTTCGTCCTGGATTATTTTCCTTACTGACATGGTTTGTTATTGCGTTTTACGGCACGTGCGCTACTTATCAAGCCGCAATAGCTTTGCCTTGGCTTTGTTCGTGGTTTGCAAAATTCTATTGGCCTGATTGTTCAAAAAAATGGATAGGCATTGGTTTGCTTTTGTGCTGCGTTTTCATAGCAAGCGTAACAGCTTTTAACAAAACCATGTCTACGCCATCAAACCGAGGCATCCATACTAAGCTATATGACCTAGCTGGAATTTCAATTAACCTTAATGACCCTGTATTCCCTGACTATATTAAGCAAAACAAGCTGTATGATTTTGAAAAAGTAAAACAGCTCTACAACCCTAATCGTGTTGATGATTTAACGTTTGCAAATGATAGCCCTCTTACAACTGCTGCTTCACCTGATCAAGAACACATACTTCACAAAGCTTGGGTTGCTGCAATAATTGCCTACCCAGCTGCTTACATTAAGCACCGCTGGGGAATTTTTTATCAACAACTAACGGTATCGTTATTAAAACCGCCTTCTAGCATTAAGGGAGAAACTACATCGACCATAACTACTGTATTAAATTTGGTGGAAAAGTCGGGAATATTCACGGTCGCTTCTTGGTTCATGGCGTATATGATGTATTTTTTCATACAACTTATATATGTATATAAAGGCTTCAGGCACTTTAATGAACACCCTAAATACGTTAGTTTGTTTTTCCAAAATATTATGGGACTTTCTCTTGTTTTGTCTTTGTTCTTTATAGCAGGGGCAGCAGAGGCCAGGTACGCGTACTTAGCAATTGCCATGTTCTACTTTAGTCATCCGTTTTCATGTAAGAAGTGTGTCCCAGCATAATTGCCCTTGGATTTTTGCATCAATCATAAAGTCCTTAAGCACTGCTGCATCATTTAACACAATAATTCTATCGGCGACTGCACTTACAAAGTCTAGGTCATGACTGGCAATAAGCATGGTCACTCCTTGATTTTTTAGCGTCAGAAAAAGCTCGGCAACATTTTTACCGCTAAGCCCATCAAGCCCTGATGTTGGCTCATCACACAAAAGCAAATCAGGCTCAAGTACAAGGGCTCTGGCAATGGCCGCACGTTGTCTTTGCCCACCTGAAAGTTGATGGGGCATTTTATAGTAAGCAGTTTTTAACCCCAGCAACTTAAGGGTAGCTTTCGCTTTTTCTAAAGCATTATTTGCCGTTTGTTTTTTTGTAACCCTTAAGGCATAAGCCACGTTCTCAAGAACAGTTAAATGCGGGAACAACTGAAAGTCTTGAAAAACAAACCCTGTAGTGCCCTTATGGGCAATCGTGCCTTCATCTAACCTCTCAAGGTTTTGAATACACCTTAAAAGCGTTGATTTCCCACTTCCAGAAGGGCCAGCTAGTGCCACAATCTGCCCAGGATTTAAGGAAAAACTAACCTGATTAAGAATTGTATGATTACCATACGCTTTTGTAGCATGGGTAACGTTAAGCATGGTGCCACCTTTTTTCTAATGTCTTTCCTATAAATTCAATTGTTTTAATAAGCAGAGCCTTTTGCAAAAACAAAATAGCAGAGGGAATTAACTAAAAATTATGATGAAAAAATATGCATAGGAGATTCTGTCTGCTAAAAAAGCATTGAATACAACAAGAATAAGTTCCTATGCAAGACAA
>Ga0207938_1000084_pt1 | contig 15130 bp, 11 predicted proteins | sample LakMenEpi15Mar12_FD_150671 | JGI IMG/M metagenome (GOLD analysis project Ga0207938, IMG submission 150671) | Freshwater microbial communities from Lake Mendota, WI - 05MAR2012 deep hole epilimnion (SPAdes) | ecosystem: Environmental > Aquatic > Freshwater > Lake > Epilimnion/Euphotic zone ...
CTTCTGCAGCAGAAACGCCCATTTCTTCATGAATATCAACAGGAATACCACGACCATTGTCGGTAACGCTTACTGACCCGTCGGCTTCAATAGTGATAGTAATGCGATCACAATGACCAGCTAAAGCTTCGTCAACGGCGTTGTCGACAACTTCATATACCATATGATGTAACCCAGTACCGTCATCAGTGTCACCGATGTACATACCTGGGCGCTTACGAACAGCGTCTAACCCCTTTAAAACTTTAATAGAATCTGCGGTGTATTCTTCGTTTGGTATTGTATTTGGTGCGGTCATTAAACGGTCCTTACCTGACTATGGTCAACTTCAAAACTTTGTGCATAGGGGAGTATAGCTTCAAATGCATTTAGATGTGTTCCAGTAAAAAACACCTGCAACATACCTTTATTACTTGTTTGCTGTTGCAACCCTATGAGTTGTTCAAACAATAGCACACGATTAGCAAAATCTAAATGTGAAATAACATCATCGAATAATAAAATCACAGGAGTGTCTATATTTTCTAGAAGATACTTCAAAAATCCCATTAAAAATTTAGAAAGTAGCATTTTTTGCTCACCCGTTGAACATTTTTCTGCAAGTTGATTTTTTGGCGTGTAAAATACTTCTAAGTCGCTTCTATGAGGGCCAAATGTTGTCATTCCAGCTGCGCCATCGCGGGGGCGATTTTGTAAAAGCTGTTTTAAATAATAGTCTTTGGCATCGTCTTCGGTTTCTAAAAATTCTGCTGCACCACGCATTGCTGCTTTTAGCGATTCATCAAGTGGTAAAAGTTCTAAGAAACTGCTGCGATTTTTCTGCATTTGAATGCCAGCGGTGACAATATGTTCTTCAACGTTGCTAATCCATACGGCATCAGCGTTCATCTCTAATAGTCGTAACCGTTCTTTAGTTGAATGTTCATATGCCTTTAAAACGGCAGTATGTTCTGGCCATAATACAAAGATCATTCGGTCAATAAAATGACGACGAACCGATGGCGTGTCTAAAAACAAACGATCCGTTTCAGGTGTAAGCCAAAAAAGTCGAAGAATATCATTTAGGATTTTCTGGCTTTTCAATGGTTCTTGATTCAGGTGCCAAAGTCGCTTTTTCAAACCAACATCACTAACGCCCGTTCCAAGAGAATACCCATTCACAGTAATTGATGCAGCCCAGGGGGAGATGGACTCTAGTTGTTGCAATTCCAACAGTTCGGCTTTTCGCAACCCTCGCCCCGGTGTAAATAGAGAAATTGCTTCTAAAACATTTGTTTTACCGGCGCCATTAGACCCTGAAAAAACTACAAAGGGTTTGTTGATATCAATAATTAACTGGTTATAGCTTCTAAAAGACTGTAATTGCAAACGTTGAATCATGGGTTATGTAACTATTAAACGTATGATCATCCTATAGCCTGTTTAAACACCTAGCAAGATAGGACTTATTTTGTGTTTAGGGTAACTAGGTCTTTTAACTGCATGAGTGTATGACTTTTCTTTATTGCTAAAAAGCCGGGGAATCTTTCTTCCATCGCTTGATCTATGGTTGCATTTAAATCTGTATGGTTTTTGATATGAGAGAATCGTTTGTATTCCTCATCAAATGCTTGGCTAAATTTTTGACAATAGTAGATGTTAAAATTTGCAAGAGCTACAAATGATAATTTGTCACACGGCCTGTATTGCATGGTTGAAATGAATCCAGCCATTCCCCCATCATGCTTGAACACATCACCATTTTTGTATTTTATTTTTATAATTCCGTAGCAGTAATAGCTTGGTGCATCCTCTGAATCTATTTGCACATGCTCACTTAACATGTGCTCAGTGACGTCAATTGGAAAAATTTTATTTCCATAAAGATTTTCATTCCACTTGAGCAAATCTGTAACGGTAGAAACTAATCCTCCAGCGCCGCATAAAAGAGCATTTCGACCATATGTTTCTGTTTCAACAGAAAGTAAGTTTTTAAAATAGGTGTAACCTCTGGCAAGATTTGGATAATCACCAGACGTTTTCATTGTTCTGCATGTTCCAGTTTCAGGCATGAAGGTAGTATGCATTCCTAATGGCTTAAAAAATTGATCGTTTAAATACTGACTTAAGCTTTTTCCAGCTAACCGTGCAATAATTTCACTGAGCAAAAAATAGCCAGCGTAAGAGTACTGATATTTTGTGCCTTGTTCAAATAATAGAGGTTTGTCTTTTAATGTTCTAATTACTTCAGCAGGAAGTATCACAGTGCTTTCATCTTTTTGAAAATTTGGTCCAGGAATACCTGACGTGTGGGTTAACAAGTGATGCAATGTGACTTTGTCAGCCCACTCAGGTGCAGACCCAGTCCATATGGAATCGTTTGCTGATAAATAATTGATGAGAGAGCTATGGAGGGCTGCTTTTAGAGATTCAATAGATGGATCTTTGTGCCATAAGGCGTGCAACAGTGCAGCAGCTGTAAATTGCTTTGTTATTGATGCTATAAAAAATTGAGTATCTTTTGTGCATAGTTGATTTGTGAAATGGTCAGCAATTCCAAACCCATTGGCATAAACAGTTTCTCCACCTTGTGCTATTGCAATTGCACCGTTCATAGCATGTGTTTTTTGAAATCCCTGAATTTTTCTTGGTATTAATGCCGTCACAAAAATATCCCCTGAATTTGCTTCAATACTGCAAAGCAAAATTTTAAGCGTAGATCTGTGCTTAGGCCTTCACGTAAAAAGCTGATTTTCTGATCTGGACGTAGTTTAGCATCAGCTAATTTACGTGCTTCAAGTGACCCGATATACGCAAGTAATGCCTCTGGTTTTGCAAACTCATTTTTGTAAAAAGCAATGACAATACCTTTAGGGCCTGCATCAATTTTTTCAATGTTTAAATGTTTGCATGCAATTTTAAGCTCAATAACTTTTAGCAAATTTTCACACTCATTAGGAATTTTTCCAAAACGGTCTACCAATTCGGCGGCGAATGCGTGCACTTCATTGACTGATTCTAATGTTGCTAATCGCCTATATAAGCTTAAGCGCAAGCCTAGGTCAGCAACATAAGATTCGGGTATAAGCAAAGAAAGCCCTAAGTTCAGCTGAGGAATCCAATCAGTTGTTTGCACAACTGTGTGTTCCTGTTCTGCGCGAACTTGTAAAATGGCTTCGTGTAATAGAGTTTGGTACAGTTCAACGCCAACCTCTTTTATGTGGCCAGATTGTTCTTCACCAACAAGATTACCGGCGCCACGAATGTCCATATCATAGCTTGCCAGTTTAAACCCTGCACCAAGTTGATCAAGGCTTTGCATTACTTCTAATCGTTTTTTAGCTGTGTCACTGATGATTGTATCAGGGGGTAGGGTGAGGTAAGCATAAGACTGAATTTTTGTACGGCCTACGCGTCCGCGTAATTGATAAAGTTGTGCTAACCCAAAGCGATCAGCACGATGAATAATAATAGTGTTTACCCAAGGCATATCAATGCCGGATTCTATGATATTGGTAGCAAGTAGTACTTCGTATTTTCTATCGCAAAAGTCAGAAATAATGTCTTCTAATTCTGTTGCTGGTAATTGACCATGGGCTGTGGCAATACGAAAGTCAGGCAGTAACGTTTCAAGAATTTCTTTTGATTTTTTAAGATCTTCAATACGTGGCACTACAAAAAAACTTTGCCCTCCACGGTGATATTCCCTCATCAACGCTTCCTTTATAACCACTCCATCAAACGGCATGGTAAAAGTGCGAATACTCAAACGGTCAATTGGCGGCGTAGCAATTAAGCTTAGTTCACGAACACCAGTTAGTGCTAGTTGCAAGGTGCGGGGAATTGGTGTTGCTGTTAGGGTGAGAATATGAACATTCGGCTTGAGTTTTTTCAACTTTTCTTTTTGCTTAACGCCAAAGTGTTGTTCTTCGTCAATAATAAGCAGTCCTAAGTCATGAAATTTTGTCTTGTCAGATAACACCGCATGGGTGGCAATCACAATTTTTGCATCACCATTGGTAATTTCAGCATGGGTGCGTTTTGCATCAGCTGCTTTAACTAGGCGTGACAGTTGAACAACACGAATACCAAAGCCATGAAAACGACTGGAAAAATTCTGAAAATGCTGGCGACATAATAATGTGGTAGGTGCCACAATCACGACTTGTTTGCCAGATGCCGCAACGGCGAAAGCTGCACGTAAAGCAATTTCTGTTTTGCCAAAACCAACATCTCCGCATACTAACCTATCCATAGGTTTGCCCGATGCTAAATCACCAAGAACTTCTTCAATGGCGCGAAGCTGATCATCAGTTTCAGGGTAGGGGAAGCGTGAGCAAAATTCATCGTAAACTTTGGGAGTTAAGAAAGTCTCCCCTTCTTGTAATGATCGTTCCGCTGCTAATTTGATTAGGTAGTCAGCAATGATCAATAAACGTTTCTTGACTCGTGCTTTTCGATTTTGCCAATTCGCAGTGCCTAAACGGTCTAGTTCAACCACCATGTCGTCAGAGCCATAGCGGCTTAAAAGCTCAAGGTTTTCAACGGGAAGGAATAGCTTGTTTTTATCAGCGTATTCTAATAGTAAACAATCATGAGGGTGGTCGGCAACATCGACCGTTTGTAACCCCTGATACTTTGCGACACCATGTTCACGGTGCACAACATAATCGCCTAAATTTAATTCACTAAGGTCTTTGAATATGTTTGCATTTTTGCGCGCTTTTTGGATTTTACGTGAAATGCGTTCGCCCAAAATATCTTGTTCTGTAAGAACTATTTGATCGTGGGTTACAAACCCTTCATCTAACGGAAAAGTTAAAGAATAAATGGGTTTTTTTGAAGCATTTACAGGTGGCCATTCTGTCAAAGGCAGAATCTGTACGCTTCTGTGTTCTTTTAGCATTACTTCAAGGCGAGAACGTGCACCATCAGTTTGAGCAACAACGATCAATTGCTTATCAGGGTGCGTATTTTTTAAAGCGAATACATGCTCAAACAATTGTCCTTGCTGCCTTGATTGTTCAAAACTTGGGGCAGGTTGAACTGGTAATTGTGTTGCGCCTTCTGTATGGAATGGAGAAATTATCACATGATTTTTTTTTGTAAAATCATTCCAGGTCTTTTCATTCCAATAGACTATTTCAGGTGGCAATGGTTGGTATGTGTGATCTCCAAAAACAGGTGATACGCGCGCCTGATAGTATTCGTGAATTAAGGTGTGATGCTCTGAAAAAGTTTGCGATGCATCAAATTCTAAAATGGTTTTTTCAGGAGCTATGTAATCAATTAAGGTTTCTGTGTTTTCAAAATACAAAGGAAGCCAATGTTCATAACCTGCATACAAATGGCCTTGGCTAATGTGTTGATATAAGGAATTTTGACTATAGTTTTCAGGAAACTGTAATCTGTATTTTTCTTTGAAAAATTGAATGGCTTGTGCTGTTAATGTAATTTCTCGTGCTGGCTTAATAAGAATTTCATTTAGTTCATTCAATGTTGATTGATTTGCTGCATCAAATTGACGAATGCGTTCAACATCATCTCCAAAAAAATCTATCCTGTACGGATTTTCATGACCTATTGGGAAAAAATCGATAATATCGCCGCGTACTGCATAATCGCCAGGTTCATAAACAACACCAACGCGATTGAACCCTTTTTCAACCAAATATGTATTCAGTTTTGTAAATGAATAAGATTGCCCTTTTTTTAAAGTTAAGGATTCTCCTAAAAAGCTTAAGCGCGGAGGCAGATATTGAGTTAATGCAGTAACGGATGTTACTAAAATTTGTTCCGGTTCTTCAGCTAGGGTAGTTAGTGCTTGAACTCGTTGACTAATACAATCTAATGACGGAGAAACTCTGTCATAGGGTAAGCAGTCCCAAGCAGGAAACGCTAGTATTTTTCGCTTTAACAATCGTTCAAGCTGAACTGTAAATTGGGAAATGTCATTATCGCGGCTTAGTATAATAAGTGCGGATTTTGTTTTTTCAAGAAGCCCAGCTACGGCAAAAGCACGATAACTTTTAATAACCTGAGATAGCGTTTCCATCTACGATGACATGTATTCTTTGAATCGCAATAAACCAGTAGCCCAAGCTGCAACAAAATACGCCAATAATCCTGCTCCAACAAGTACGGCTAGGGCAATGGAGCGAATGTGAATACCATCATTTGAATGAAGGTAAGGCGCAACAATAGGTTTCAAGGTTATAAGTACTAAAAATATTAAAGCACAAGGTATTAGAATTTTTGCCAAGAATTTCCAAAGTGCCGTATCAAAGCTAATGAAATTACGTTTTTTCAAAAGATAAACTAATACGGCAGCATTAAACCAAGACGCACTAGACGTTGCGATAGCTATGCCAAGGTGCTTGTATTTGTATATCAGAGCAAAATTCAAAACCACATTCACAACCATGCCAGCAAGAGCCACTTTTATAGGCGTAACTGTGTCTTGTCGTGCAAAAAAGCTAGTGTTAAATATTTTTATTAATATATATGCAGGTAATCCGCTGGCAAATCCTGCAAGTGTTTCTGCAGTGGCAACGCTTGATGCGTGGTCAAAAGCTCCGCGTTCAAAAATAACCATGACCAAAGGATATGACAAATAAATTAATCCGACCATTGCTGGGAGTGTAATTAACATCGCGAATTCAATTGCGCGATTTTGATTGTGCATGGCTCCTTCAACGTTATTTTCTCTCCATTGTTTGGATAACATTGGTAGCAGAACAGTACCTAAGGCCGTGCCGGTAACACTGATTGGCAGGTGGTAAAGTCTATCTGCGTAATACAGGTAAGATATAGTTCCCATTGGTAGCAACGACGCGATAATTGTATCAATAAATAAATTGATTTGAAGAATGCCTGAACCAAATGCAGCAGGAAGCATTCTTTTACCAAAATTTGTCATTGCTTGATTTTTTCTTGGCTTTCTGAATGAAGGGCGAATGCCCATAAAATAACAAGGAATATATACCCACAGTAGCTGAACAAACCCTGATCCCATAATTGCAGTTGCAACAATTCCCCCATCACCTAACATGGAAGGATCAACAATCTTCATAATAAATACAATGAAAAGATTTCCAGCAATTTGTGATGATGCAGCAGCACCAAAGCGATCATGAGTATTTAAAACGCCACTGAATAATGCTGTTAATGATATAAGCAAAATGAAAGGAAATGTAATTCTAGAAAATGAAACTGCTAATGAAAATACTTCTTCACCTACTCCAGGAATCATAAGAGTAACGATGAAAGGCATGATTAGCTCAAAGATTATAATCAATAATATTAGGATTCCTGTCATTAATGAAAAAATGTCTTTGATAAATTCTTTAGCTTCACTTTCTTGCGAAACATGCATTGCGGAATAAATAGGAACGAATGAAGAATTCAGCGCGCCTTCTGCAAAAATTCTTCTTAAAAAACTAGGAATTTTAATGGCAATAACAAGGGCATCCATAACAAAGCTTGTGCCAATATACTGGGCCATCAAAATATCACGGCAGAACCCTGTTAAACGACTAAGGATTGTGAAAAAAGCAACATTAAGTGCCGATGAGACTAATCGCATATTATTTTCTTATTAAAAATTATTGAATTATTCACCAAAATACCAAAATAAAGCAACTGCAAAGCTAATAGCCAAAAGGCTATCCAGCCTATCCAGTAGTCCGCCATGTCCAGGAAGAAAGCTGCCAGAGTCTTTTACGTTAAAATATCGTTTACACCATGATTCTAGAAGATCACCGCCATGGGCCAGAAAAACCGCAGCTGTTCCAAAAACCCAAAATGAATTACTTACGTTGATACTCATTATTTTTGTTAAAAACCACACGCCCACTAAACCAAAAAAGATGCCACCAAAAAATCCCGCCCATGTTTTACCGGGGCTAATAGTTGGGGCTAATTTTGGTCCTCCTATAACCTTACCCACTAAGAACGCGCCTGTATCCACAAACCAAACAAGAGCAAGAACTAATAAAATAAAGTAGGATCCCCCGATTTCAGGCATTATATGAATAATGATACTCATTGCAAGGCTTATGTACAGATAACCAGCGCTGACAATTGCAAATTTCTTAACGGGCAAAAGGTTTAAGTAATATAACCAGCCGCATCCAGCTAGTATTATTGCAACAGAACCTATACGTAATGCCGGCACAAAAGCCACGAGAATAGCCAGTAAACAAATGCTATTCATCCAGTGGTAATTTTCACCAAAACTTAGCCGTGACCATTCTCTAAGTAATCCAAAGCTTGCAAGCACACCAAGTAATTTAAAAAAAATGGGGTCTTGAAAAATTAGAAAAATAACTGCCGGGACTGCTACCAATCCGGTAAGGATTCTTGGGAGCAAATCTCCCTTAGGCTGCAACACTGTATAAGCCATATCGACGATGCCTTTTTGAATACTGTTCAATTGCTAAGTCTAATTGTTTTGCCCCAAAATCAGGCCAAAAGCAATCAACAAATACGTATTCAGTGTAAGCCATTTGCCACAGCATGTAGTTACTTACTCGTAATTCACCTGAGGTGCGAATTAATAAATCAGGATCGGGGCAAAATTTGGTGTCAAGATTTTGGCTGATTAAGTCTTCTGTAATATCCTCTGGTTGTAGAGCTCCGCTTTTGATGTCAGCTGCAATTTTTTGTGTAGCTCTGCGAATATCATCTCGGCCTCCATAACTTAACGCTAAAATAACAGTAATACCTGTGTTTTCCTGAGTTCTATCTTCAACGCTGCCGATCATGTCTTGCAAGTCTTTTGCGAACGCTGAGCGGTCACCAATAACTTTCACACGTACATTGTTTTTTATAAGCTTATCGATTGAATGTTGTAGGTACCAACGAAGCAGCCCCATAAGTTCTTCAACCCACTCTTGCTCACGTTTCCAATTTTCAGAAGAAAAAGCCCAAAGTGTTACATATTCAATTCCGATTTCTGCAGCGCGTCCTATAATTTCTTCAACAGCTTTTGCTCCAGCTCTGTGGCCTGCAATAGTTGGCAATGACCTTGCTTTAGCCCAGCGTCCATTACCATCCATAATAATTGCTACATGTTTGGGAATATTTAAATTCAACATCATAATTGGTACCACCATTTTGTTAGCATGTAATACAAAGGAATTCCTAAACTTAAATTGAAAGGAAATGTAATAACTAAAGACGAAGTTAAATAGTAAGAAGGATTTGCGGATGGAAGGGCGATTCTTACAGCTGCAGGCGCTGCAATATACGAAGCGCTAGCAGCCATTGCAGCAAAAACTGTTGCATTTGCCAGAGAAAAACCAGCTATTTTTGCTAAGAAAATTGCAAAGGAGCCTGAAAGTATGGGCATTCCAACTGCAAACAATGCCAAAAATCCTTTTATTTTCTTCAAGTCTTCAATGTGTGTGCCAGCAACGAGGCCCATTTCCAACATGAAAAAAACAAGCATCCCATAAAATGGGTCTACGAAGAAAGGGGCTACTTTTTTAAAGCCTTCTGGTCCTGTTAAAATGCCTATTAACAATCCCCCCCAAAGAAGATAAATACTTTTACTTAGAAATATGCCTGTAAATTTATCAAAAAAAGAGACGCTACTTTGTGCTTTTTTTTCAAATACATTTTGAGCTAAAAGTAACGCAAATATAATTCCAGGTAGTTCTAGAAGTGCGACCAGCCCGGTCATGTACTCATCTATTTTTAATCCAGCATTTTCTAAAAAAACTTTAGTGGCAATAAATGTCACGATTGAAACTGATCCATAATGGGCAGCTATTGCTGCAGCATCTTCTTTTTTTAGGTGTGCGATGTATTTACAAATCAAAAATGCCGCAGAAGGAACGCATAGGCTTATGGTGAATGTAGCTAATATTGGAGAAAAAAGCATGTAAAAAGGGACGTTTGTTAATGCTACTCCCCCTTTTAACCCGATAGCTAGCAAAAGATACGCTGATAAACCCGAAAAAAAACTATCTGGAAACTTCAAATCACTTTTTAGTAGTTTTGCAAATACTCCCAGATAAAAGGACAATACCACTGGAGATAATAAATTTGATTTTATTATTTCTAAACTTATCATTAATTTAAACCTTTTTGTCCCATATGTAGGAACTTTTCACGACGCATTTGTTTTAGCTGTGGTCCGCTATTGCGCATTAGGTCATTCATAACTATTTCTATCTGACGTCTTACAGATTCAACAACTTGTGTAGGAAAGCGTTGTGCTCCGCCAATAGGTTCAGGAATAATTGCATCAATTACACCAAGTGTTAGTAAATCTTGAGCCGTTAATTTTTGGGCTTCAGCAGCTTCAGCAGCTTTTGTTGAGCTGCGCCATAAAATTGAAGCACATCCTTCAGGAGAAATTACTGCATAAATTGCATGTTCAAGCATTAATACGGAATTTGCAGTTGCAATAGCAATAGCGCCACCAGAGCTACCTTCACCAATGATGATAGTAATTAAGGGAACTTCAATAGTTAGACATTTTTCTATGCTTTTAGCTATTGCTTCAGCTTGACCACGTTCTTCGGCATCAATGCCAGGATAAGCGCCAGGTGTATCAATAAACGTGATAACTGGCAATTTAAAACGATTTGCAATATCCATTAAACGCTGAGCTTTACGATACCCTTCAGGTTTTGGCATGCCAAAATTATGTTTTACACGAGATTCTGTATCGTTACCTTTTTCTTGGCCAATGACCATAACAGATACACCACCTAAGGTTGCCAAGCCACCAACAATACTTTGGTCATCAGCGAATAAGCGATCGCCAGCAAGTGGCACAAAATCAGTAAAAATGGCATTTATATATGCAGAAAATTTTGGTCTGTCCGGATGCCTAGCTACTTGAACCTTTTGCCAAGGTGTTAGCTGAGTGTAGGTTTGACGCATCATTTTATCTGCTTTTAATTGCAGCTTAGAAACCTCATCAGCGATGTTAAGGTCTTTGTTGTTAGCTAAGTGTCTTAGCTCTTCAATTTTACCAACAAGTTCAGCAATTGGTTTTTCAAAATCTAAAAATTTATTCATGGCCGTAGATCATCAATCCATAGATAGGGTATAGGAGGTTTTTCAAAAATATTCAAGTTTTTAAGACTAGTTACACAAAATATCAGTGGTTTTCTTAGCTATAAAACTTGCCAATCCATTCGAAAACTTTAGCTGATTCTGGAAATAAACCTGGAAATTGTGCAAATCCATGAATGACGCCAGGTACTTCTAAATAGCCCTTTAGCTTCCCTTTTTCTTCTAATATTTTTTTAGCAAGTCTTGAATCATCGCGAAGGGGGTCATATTCTGCAGCAATAATTAAAGTCGAAGGAAAATTGAGATTTTCCATTTGCCATAAAGGTGAAACTTCAGGGAGCTCTGCTAATGTTAGATCATTACTTAAATAAGTATTTCTGCAGTGGACTGTTGTATGTTTAGTTAACATGTAACCCTCAGCAAATTCCTGTAATGATTCCAATTGGCATGTTAAATCAAAAAAAGGATAGAAAAAAATACAATCTTTGGGTAAAGCCAATTGTTGGCTGTTTAATCGCATTATAAGTCCTGCCATTAAATTTGCGCCTGCGCTGTCACCAGCGACACTAATGGGAAGGGATTGTTCAGAAACAGCCCATTTATATACGGCCTCAATTTCGTTTAATGCAACTGGATATGCATGCTCAGGGCATAAAGAGTAATCAATTGCTACAACATTACTACGAGTTGCTTGTGCTAAATTTTGGCACATTACGTGATGAGTATCTAAGCTGCCCTGAATCCAACCACCTCCGTGCGCATATAAAATTACCCCTTTAGGTGCTTCAACCTGAAAAGTACGAATTTTAACTGGGCGATTCACTTTTTGTAATGTAAGTATGCTGTCTTCATATGAAACATTTTGAAGTCGACTTCCGCCATATAACATAGATACAGTCTCAAACTGATCACGCATAAATTCAACGGGGATTTGATCGATAGGAGGACGGTTTAAATTTTTTAAACCTTCCAGAAACAATTGAGTCTCAGGTGTTAGCATAACGTTTATCTTCCTATTACGCGGCTTTTGCTTTTTCTAACGCTTCTTCAATGTTACCAATCATGTAAAAATTGCTTTCAGGGATGTGGTCATAATCTCCATCACAAATTCCTTTGAAGCCTTTTATGGTATCAGCCAATGATACAAGTTTTCCAGGAGATCCGGTGAAGACTTCCGCCACAAAAAATGGTTGTGAAAGGAAACGTTGAATTTTTCTAGCTCTGGAAACGGTTAGCTTGTCTTCAGGCGATAATTCATCCATACCTAAAATAGCGATGATGTCTTGCAATGATTTATAGGTTTGCAAGATTTTTTGCACATGACGTGCCACTTGATAGTGTTCTTCACCAACAACGTCAGCTGATAGAATGCGTGATGTAGAATCAAGCGGGTCAACTGCCGGGTAGATGCCGAGTTCAGCAATGCTTCTACTTAACACTGTTGTTGCATCTAAGTGAGCAAAAGATGCGGCAGGGGCAGGGTCAGTTAAGTCATCTGCCGGAACATAAATTGCCTGAACTGATGTGATAGATCCTTTGGTTGTTGAGGTAATACGTTCTTGTAAATTACCCATTTCACTAGATAATGTCGGTTGATACCCTACTGCTGATGGCATACGCCCTAATAGAGCTGAAACTTCAGCACCAGCTTGGGTAAAGCGGAAGATATTATCAATAAAAAATAAAACATCTTTTCCTTCAACATCGCGAAAATATTCAGCGACTGTTAGTCCTGATAATGCTACACGAGCACGTGCTCCTGGTGGTTCATTCATCTGTCCATAAATAAGCGCTGCTTTTGATCCTTCTTCATCAAGCTTAACCACTCCAGAATCAATCATTTCATGGTAGAGGTCATTACCTTCACGAGTACGCTCGCCAACACCTGCGAACACAGAATAACCACCATGTGCTTTTGCAACGTTATTAATAAGCTCCATAATTAAAACAGTTTTACCAACGCCTGCGCCGCCGAAAAGGCCAATTTTTCCACCTTTAGGGTAGGGGGTTAATAGGTCAATAACCTTAATTCCTGTGGTTAAAATTTCAGTGGCAGGTGACTGTTCTATAAATTCAGGGGCGCTGCGGTGGATCGACGATACTTGCTTAGTTTTTATGGGGCCACGCTCATCAATTGGTTCACCAATAACGTTCATAATACGCCCTAAAGTTTCTGGGCCAACAGGAACACAAATAGGCGAACCTGTATCGATCACTTCTTGACCGCGATGTAGTCCTGCAGTGGCATCCATAGCAATGGTACGCACAGTTCCTTCACCAAGGTGTTGAGCGACTTCTAGTATTAATTTTCCTTTAGTTTCACTGTCTTCTCTGGGTATTTCTAGAGCATTTAAAATGGGAGGAAGATAACCTTCAAAATAGACGTCAATAACGGCCCCCATGATTTGTGAGATATATCCTTTGTGTTGGGTGGTCATTATTGTGCTCCCTCTGATCCTGCGATAATTTCGGTTAGTTCTGTGGTTATTTGCGCTTGACGCGTGCGATTGTATTCAAGGCTTAGGTCACTAAGCATATCTTTTGCATTTCTGGTCGCATTATCCATAGCAGTCATGCGTGAAGCCATTTCTCCTGTTAAAGTTTCAAGCCAAGCTTGATGAAGATTCGCACTTAAATATTGTGTAAAAAAGTGAGGCAAGAATACGTCTGCTGATGGCTCAAAAATATTTGTATCACTGTTAATTTGTGTAGATTCAAATACAAAAGGACAAAGAATTTTTGAATATGTCTGTTGCGTCAAAATATTTTTAAAAATTGACCCAATAAGGTGAATTCGGCCAATTTTTTTAGATTTTTTCAATGGCTCAATGGCTTTTGCAAGATTCAAAAAAGTTTGCGCACTCGGTTTTGTGAAATCGATATTAAAACTTGAATTTTGTGTTTGTTTGTCTTTTAATGCATCCGCGGCCTTTGGACCGAATATTAGCAGTTCAGGGTTAGAATGTTCTTCTAATACTTGGTTTATTTTACGCACAAGGTTGCTGTGAAAGCTCCCGCATAAGCCTTTTTCTGCACCAAAAATGATTATTAAATCTTGATCGCCTTCTGCATTTAACCAAGGAGACGCAGTTTCAATATCTTGGCTGACTTTTCCTAAATGACTACCAATAAGATTCAAGCGTTCAATGTAATCATGGCCAAAATGAACGCGTTCCTGCAAACGACGTAGTTTTGCCGAAGCCACCATTTTCATGGCGGCTGTAATTTTTTGCGTTGATTTAACGCTTGAAATTCTTCTACGTAGTTCTTTTAGGCTCATGGGCAAAACGGCTTAGGAATTCATTTAAAAAGGTTTTTAATTTTTCTTCGTGTTCGTTGCTTAAAATACCAGTATGGTTTATAGCGTACATCATTTCTGGTTCTTGAGTTTCAAGAAGGTGCAGATAGTCCTTTTGAAATTCTTTAATACGTTCCACTTGAACTTTATCAAGAAAGCCACGAACAGCTGCAAACAGCACAACAACTTCTTGTGCCAGCGAATAAGGTTTTCTTTGGTCTTGCTTTAACAGCTCAGTAAGTTTTGCGCCGCGTGCTAAAAGCGCTTGGGTATTTGCATCAAGATCGCTAGCGAATTGAGAAAATGCAAGCATTTCACGGTACTGGGCAAGTTCTAATTTGATTTTACCAGCAACATTTTTCATAGCTTTGGCTTGCGCAGCAGACCCAACACGACTAACGGAAAGTCCAACGTTAATTGCTGGGCGTATGCCTTGATAAAATAGTTCTGTTTCTAAAAATATTTGCCCATCGGTGATGGATATCACATTTGTGGGAATGTATGCAGATACGTCGCCAGCTTGTGTTTCAATAATTGGCAGTGCTGTTAGTGAGCCTCCGCCCAATTCATTGCTTAATTTTGCTGCGCGCTCTAAAAGACGTGAATGCAGGTAAAAAACATCGCCAGGATAGGCTTCGCGCCCAGGTGGACGACGCAGCAAGAGCGACATTTGACGATAGGCTACAGCATGCTTGGAAAGATCGTCATAAATAATAAGAGCATGCATACCGTTATCGCGAAAATATTCTCCCATGGCACAAGCAGTGTACGGAGCAAGATATTGCAAAGGAGCAGGGTCAGAAGCCGTTGCCGCAACAACAA
>Ga0207938_1000086_pt1 | contig 14980 bp, 11 predicted proteins | sample LakMenEpi15Mar12_FD_150671 | JGI IMG/M metagenome (GOLD analysis project Ga0207938, IMG submission 150671) | Freshwater microbial communities from Lake Mendota, WI - 05MAR2012 deep hole epilimnion (SPAdes) | ecosystem: Environmental > Aquatic > Freshwater > Lake > Epilimnion/Euphotic zone ...
TCGAGCCTCGCATGGGGCAGTCGTTTTATCCGCGTGTTGTGTCTTGAAATAGTTAGTCGGGAACGTGTCGTGATTCAAGTATCATTATTATTAATAATTAAGTGTTCAAACGGGGTCCGATTTTTTTCAGAAGTCGTTCGGGATGCGCGTGGGTTGTCAGTGAGGGGCCAGCATGTGCACGATGTACGGGTTTACACCAGCACCCATGCGCCCCGTCAGCGTGGTGTTTTGATTGTATACCAGGCTGTCCAAAGGTCTACATGTAAGGGCGCTGGACCTGCATTGAGGGCATATGACAGGTTCGGACTCCGCTACTTTCGATTTTCTTAACCCGCTGTAGCATGTTCTGCACACTGCGTGTATGTGCTGTCCTTGGGCTACTGGCGTTGCTTGTGGAGTCTTGTCCTCGATGTCCTTCACGCAGCAGGCTACAACCTCCCCGGCGCGTTTTGCTTGCAGACATACTGGACACACCCAATCATGCACCTTCTCAGCCCAGTCTTCCAACGAGCTTTCCCGGCGAAGGGGAGGGTAAAGCACGCGCGGGACCCCCTCCCGGTCGAAGACAAGGATGCGGTTGCGGTGCCGGTCGGCGACGACGACACTCCCCGCGCCAGGCAGCCCGTGCGGGACTACAGCTGCGCCGCCCGGGACAAAGTCCTCGGACAGTCCCATGTAACATTCGATTCCGAACTCGGCATTCCAGATGCAGATTCTATCCATTCGGGTGTCTGTGAAGATGATGCCGCCCACTGCGTCGACAGCCACGTACGTCTGCACGGGCACAGATGATCGTGGGGATCGGACTGGCAATGGTATAACAGAACCGAAGGAACGCAAACACCGGTAACCCCTGTCCAGTACACAGCCCCGGACATTCAGTGCGCTGCGCGAAACCGTGATCTTTGCTTCTACAATAACTAAGTTGCCTGCGCCTGGCACCCCGTATGGAATCATCGCCATGGCTGTGGGGAGAAACATTATTGGTTTCCACGTAATACTCTGGAATTCGCCGAACCTGTCGAACTCGGCAATGTGTTGACTGCCGGTGGACAAGACAATGATGTTCCCGGCGCCTGCGACCCCTGCCGGGACCACCACCACGCCACGCGGTCTATTCAAATAACGACCGCCGAACACCATCTTCACGCGACCGTCCGGGTAAAAGCAAACAATTTTGTTGCTTTCGCTGTCGGCAACAAAAAAGCAGCCTGCGTCTGGCAAATTGGACGGGACCACTGCCACAGCACACGGATATTCCAGCTGGTCAATATCTCCACTGACACCAGACCCAAAGGTGGCAGTCTGGACCCCCGCCATGTTGACTGCTGTGATGTTTTTGCGCATGCAATCCGTGAAGATGACGTCCCCGTTCTCGTGCACCGCCAGTGCGTTCGGATACACGTGCATCGGGGGTAGCTCCGTCGGGGTGTACTCCATCTCCATTGGTGCTTATATATGGTAAGACGAGTATACAACACCGCGGCGTGCGCACACCGCGGGCACCGACGCGCAGCCCCGGCTGCCGCGGCCGCGGGCGTGGTGGACGTTGGTGGGCTGAAGGTGTGGAACTTTACTGCAGATCCAATAAAAATGTTGACTGAACTCAGCATCACACAGAGTACCCTTCTCTGACGAGGTAGGGGTGTACATGGTGCGCCATGACTACGCCCATGCGCGCATTCAGCGTCGTGTGTTGCGGGATCCACACGCGGGGCAGCGGACTCGGATGCAACGGCATAGTGCACGTGGGGCATTTTTGGGACCAGGGACCTGGCGACCTTCCCAAGTTTTGCAGGCACTTTCTGTGAAAAACATGCAGGACGTGCTTTCCATTCGCGCCCACGAACGCGGGGTGGGCCGCAATCAGTTTGTTGCATTCATCTATTCCCTCGCTGCAGATGGCGCACTTCCACGTATTCAGATCCTCGACCTCTATTTCATCAGCACCAGCAAGCAGAGCAGAAATGTCCGCTTGGTCGTGGACATTAAGTATGTCGTCTGATTCCATCAGATACCCGACATCTGCTTCCCGCTGGTCAACGCCTCGAGCTGGAAGCCGCACAATGTGAAAACGCTGTGGTCCTATGTACCGAATCTGAGTGACTTGAGGTCGGGGTTCATTCTCAGGTCTCCACATCATTGTCAGTCGGATTGTGTGCAGTCCGTTGATGGCCACGGCTCCGATACGGCGAAGCTGTCCGACAGGTCCTTCGTCTAGAACCTCGTCCAGAAGAAAAGGCAGCTGCGTCCAGGCTGTCCCTGTCAAATTCATCTCCTCTGGCGAGTCGTCCAGGGGCACAAACAACCTACTCACAACATCGCGCAAGATCGTTTCAAATCTTACATTTGGTTGATCGTAATTATATCGTGGCTCAGGATATAACGGCCCTTGCATGCCCCCGGGTAAACGACAGAGGGCGTTCCAGAGACTTTCGCCGTCACGCATTCGCAATTGGCCAACAAACGCATAGTCCATCCTGCGGGCGCGATATCTCTCAGCTCGATCGCCGTCCCCGTGAGACGACATGCACGTTTAGTCTTTTATACTCTATGACGTGCCTACCGGCCTACTCGTCGCCGCAGAACATGACGATCGGCATCAGGTTTGTCACGCCGTTGTTGGCGGAGAATCCGAGCTTTTCCAGCGCTGCAGTGAACCCGGCGTCGGGAAACATGAAGCCGGTGAACCGGGATTTATGCTCCGCGTGTATGCAGACGTTTGTTTTTCGCTCCTCTACGGTTCCGGCGCGCATGCTCAGAATCTGGCTCTGCGAGTTCCTGCAGGGATACAGCTTGTGGTAGCACACCGTCTTCGTGGGGAACGCGTGGCAGTTCTTGGAGGCCCGGAACTCGGCGCCGAAGATTTTGTACGAGCTCGTGTCCCGCGCCCCGTGATAGATCCAGAACCCTTCACTGGCGAAGCAGTCGAAGATGACTCCGGACATGCTGCCGTGAAGGAGCGTCGCGTTGTTTGTCAGGAAGAATGCCCTCGCCGACACGTCGATGTGCATGTCATTGTACACGTTGTACGTGGTCGGCATCAGCATGTGCACACGCGCCCCAACCGCCTCCATGTCGTCAATCACCGTGTTCGACGAGAGCTCGAGGGCGTTCATCACGCGCCACGCGACTCGGTTCAGCCACCGCATCGTCGCCTGCCGCAGCCACGCCACCTCCGCACACTCCATGAACTGCGCGACGCTGATTTCGTCCCGCGCATCGAGCCACAGGTTGTACAGCTCCTCGCTGGCTTGCCGGCAGTTGCCAGAGACGACCACGAACACCTTGTGTTCGCGCTCATTTTGCGCGTTCGTGCGCATGAAGCAGTGGTAGACGCCCATTTTCGCGGGCATTCCGTCACTCCACATGCGCTGGTCGCGAATGTTCATCGTGGTCGTCCAGTCGTGCATGCACTCGAAGTTCAGAGGAGCCACCTTGTTATGATTCAGGTCGTCGACCACGCCTTGCAGCCGCTGCTTTGTCTGCGCGAGGTTGTTCATGATCGAAATGTACGCATTCACGTGCTTGCTCGAATGACACTCGTAGACAGCCGTCGCTCCGAAGCAATTCTTGCTCATCGGAATCACGTTCGCACAGTCCGAGGCACTGCACGTGAAGCAAAACCCGTTGATCTCTCCCGTCTCAGTCAGCATGTGGTTCGGCAGAACCTGCAGGTGGCACTGCCGCGACCCCGAGACGCAGCTTTCGCACGCCTCAACCTCCTGGCGGGTGAGCGCATGGAAGCAGTGTTGGTCGTCCACCAGCCCCACACTCTCAGGACTCCCCGCGTGCTGGGACGCAGCCGCCTGCTGGGACGCAGCCGCCTGCTGGGACGCAGCCGCCTGCTGGTCCATGGCAAGACGCTCTCAAGTACGCGATCCGGGGATGTTTCGTTTTTCGCTTGCTTTCCGAGGCTCCCGGCTGCTCGTCCAGTCGAAAAAAATATATCGATTCCGAGACGCGACGCGCGCCCCCGCTCCGCATGTCCAGCCCCCAGCCCGCCGCAGACGTCGCGCACGCCCCCGCAAGCCCGGAAGCACCCGAACACAACGTGCAGGAAGAATGGATCAATGAGTTTTTCGATGCGCATAACATCGTTCACACTCTGCAAAGTCTCCTCCGTGGCGGCGGGCGCACAGTTGCCGATCTCTGCAAGATGTGCATCGCTGCCCACGCAAGCGACCTCGTCCCGGCGCTCACCCCGGAGGGCCTGATGCCCTTCTCAAACAACTACGGATACGTCTTCAGATACGCCGACATGACCCGAAAGCAAATAAAAGCGCTCGTCGCAGTCATCGACCTCATGAAAGTCGGAGACCGCATCATGCGGTGCGTGCACGAGAACGATTTCTACGTTGTGCCGCTCCACAAGAACTTTATCCGGATACGCGACGAAGTGCTGCTCTTCGGCGCCGCGTCCTTCATGCTGAAGCACCTCACGCAATCTCTGCTCAGAGATGACGGACAGCTTGTCACCCACGATCTGCCTGCTCTGGAGCGAGAGAGGCTTATGAACGCCGCGCTCTTCCGCATCGTCAATTCGTGCGTCTTGAAGCGCGGCGCGCTGAGCGAGTGCATGCAGATGCTAGAGACACACAAAACCCGCGTCTGAGCATCTTTGTTTATTGCAGAAATAAAACCAGCTTTGTTTGCTGAGCTCGCGTCACTCGAACCCCGGCGTGCACACGCACGCCGCGCTCGCGTGCTGCCCCGGCGCCGTCGTGTTTTGCCCCGCGGCGCACGGGAAACACTCCGTCGCGCCGAAATTCGGCATGTACGCGCCGTAGCCACACTCCTCGCACAGTCCGTTCTGCTCAATCGTGCCCGGCGCGCACGGCAGGCACGCGTAGCCCTGCACGCAGAACCCCTCGATGTAGTCTTTCAGGAGTATCGCTGGCCGGTCCGCCGTGTACAGCGCAAAGAGCGCCTCGACCTCCGCGAATTCGGTGTAGAGGCCCCGACCCTCGCCACAGAGCGCCTCCGCGGAGCCCTGCGCTTCGAGGCACGCGCTGCACTCCGTCCCCCCGGGAGCGCTGCTGAACAGCCCAGTGGTGCTCGTGTTGCACGCGACGCACACGGCCGCCCGTGCGTCGGCCGCGATGGCGTTCACCCGACAGGGGCTGCACGTGTGCTCGTCGGCGGAGGAGGCCGTGCCAGACAGACACTCTTCGTAGGCGCACTCGAAGACGGGAGCCTGCGCGTCGAAGGCTTTCGTCTCAAACCCCGGCCGCGGGGGGCAGACAGAGCAGTTGAAAAAGGGAGTCCCGCTCGCGTCCACGCACGCGGACAGCGCAGCGTGCGCGCACGTCGCGTTGAGCCCCGCGCACGGCGAGACACACGCCAGGCGCTGCCGGACCAGCGGCGCGATGCACTCGAAGTCGCATTTGGTCGCATCCGCTGCACTGCGCGCAACAACGCCACCCGCCACCCCGGGGCACGCCAGCACGCGATTCGGGCCCGCCACCTGCGACAGGAAAGACGAGTCGTCCGCTGGCGTCGCGTGGCAGCCGTACCCCGCCGCGAAGTCGTACCACACCAGACTCGTCTGCGCAAGCTCCGGCGCCGCCGCTTGCGGCACATCCACCACAAAGTCGTCTCGAGACCGGTTGCACAGCACCGCAGCCACGTCGGGCAGCGGCACCGCGCACGCCAGAGAGAGCGGCAGGTGGCCAAAGTGCATCGCTTCCTGCGCCGGGCGCCAGTGCAAATGCGCCACCGACGCCGCCTTCTGCAGGGGCTGCAGACACTCGATGAGCGTAAACGGAGCAGTCTGCGGACAGCCACGCGGCGATGTGACTGTGTCGATCTCCACCATCGTCGCCGCGTCGCACTCCAGCGTCCCGGCTCTGCGCCAAAGGTCGAAGTTCGGAGCGCACGCCCGCAGGATCAGCCCCTCCGGCACGCGCGCATGCGTCAGGCTTCCGAAGTTCCACGCCCGCCCGCCCGCGACTGCCACGCTCGAGGCATTCGCGGAGCCGGAGGTCGCCAGCGCACTCGCGTTTGCATGCAGCCACTCGCCACGCGCGGCGCGCGCCCCCCCCGCTCCAGTCTCTCCACACGGGTCGATTGCGACGCAGTCCTCCTCAAGCCAATCCGCCCCCACCTCGTGTGCTGGGAGAAGCTGCTGGCGAAGACTGGACACCGCTCGGTCGAGGTCGGTGCACAGGACGAGGGCCAGCGACGTCCTCGACGCGTCGGCATAGAGGGGCAGAGCTCGGCTGCACGCGCACAAACACGAGACAACCACAAGAACAAGCGAGATTCGAACCACGCTCGGAGAGTTCATACAAAACAGGCTCTAAAATACGAAACGACGTTTCACTGGGCATGTTGTGCGCGCAAGCCGGATCGCATTCAAGGTTCCCATTCCGTGTTCTGCGGCGGGTTCTGGGCATGCTGTGCGCGCAGCCAGATCTCATATAAATTTGTCTATGTTGTCTATGCGAGTTTTCACATCCAGTGGAAGCGGTTTGTCATTACTCAGACACTGCATCCAGTGGTGTTCAAAGCCGTTGCTACAGAACCACCTGGGCACTGAATGCATGGGAATCCGACTCATGTCCAAGTTCCAGTACTTCGTCCAAAAGAAAACCTTCAGGTCGATGGGATCAACTTCACTCTCCGTCCACTTATCATCCGAGGCTCCCTTGATTTCATCTTCGGATAGCTCTGTGCCGACGAGTTTTACGTTTCGATACTTTCCCGTTTCACTACAAAACGGGTTTTTGTCCGCGGCACTTGTCATACCATACTGCATTTTTTCATATTTTTCAAGGGTGCCCTCTGGGTGAAGACCGTTCGACATAGCATAACCAAACAAAGCTCCAAAAATCACGAAAAACGATACTACACAGAACACTAGTTCCAGCCAATAATGCATCCGATGTACGGTTTCATTCACTTGGTCTGCTGGTGCACTTGTCAAGCTCACCGAACTCCCAATTGTCCTGAACACACCGACACCGAGGATCGTAATCTGACATAAATGGATCAAAACCTGAATTGAGAAGTATAGCGTAGTCAATACAAAGACAACCCGCTCAGGCACCGAATCAGTGTACCCCATCTCAGTCACTGTGCTGTTGTAGAGGACCAATAACCAGAGCTGCAGCACCAGGACTACAGACCGAATGAAGTATATGCCAGAAAAGTACGTGTTCTTTTCGTCTTTCAAGTCCTGTTCAGAAGGCTGCGCAGTAGGCTGCGCAGTAGGCTGTGCAGCAGTCTGTTCAATTAGAACGTCGAAAATGTAAAAAAAATATGCTTCCAGTCGATAGGAGCAAACTTCAAGAACTGCGAACCCGAGTGTGCATGCCAACACAAGCTGTGTTTCGATCTCGAGAACAACACCATGCGACATTCCAATATTACCCACGCCACCCAGAAATAGAGTGATTGAGACGAGGACAGATGTCTCACTCGAGAAAGGACCATCTGCCTCACACGAACGTAATCCTCTGCTGCGTTGAAGACCACGATCACTGTCGCTAAATATTTTTAGAGGATTTGGAAAGAAACTCATCGTTTTAGTTCGAACAAGTCCCACGGGGTTGTCCATTGACTTCCCAGAATCCGAAACACTAAATGATTTTGATGAATTCGGTTTAGGAACTGAAGAAATGAGATCTGATAGCGGTGTATCCCCCGTGTTTTTGAGATCTTCCGCATCCGGAGTTATCAAAACATACGATCCATTGACAAAAAAATTTGAGTTGCTTCCCCTCAAATGCAACAAATAGATGAAGACAGTCAAAAGACACACAAGGATTGAAGCCATATGTGAAGAGGTTGAGTAATAAACCCCCTCTTGGTGGATCTGTAAAACTGCCACGTTAGTGATAGGCGAACTAGCATACGCGTAGAGCAGTCCGAAAAAGTAGACAACGAGGATGACCGTCATAAGCCCCCTCCTTATGAGCTTGGCCGTATATTCGTCAAATTTGAAAGATTCCGAAACCACGCACTCGACATATGGGATGGAGCTCAGGAGATAAACGATGAGAAGCGTCGCCAAGTAGACACTGGGTGATATTTCAGAAAGAATGGACAGCGAATCGCCATTCAATAGCAAATAGTCACCGGCGTTGTTTTCCAATAGACAAGCAGGTAGCGCCTCTTCGTCACAAACGGCATTAGAGTGCATCTGGGTTCTGCCGATCTTATAGCGATGTATTTGCGCACTTTCGTCGAGGGCGGGGATGATCAACCCCAATGCATCCCAGTGAATCGGATCTGAGGGGCCGTAGAGTGCTCCGGGGGCAACTGTACTGACGTGGTTAATCTTATGGACGTGCATCGTGTGCGTCGAGGAGTATCGGTTAAGTTTGTAGCCGCCCTTTCCGAACAACCCACGAGGACTGTTCCAATCCATCAGAAGGGTGAGGCTCAGAATGTGCACTATTACCACGACGAAAACGACAAGTTTGAAGCCGAGGAAAGTTTTATCCATAACAATCACGCTCGTAAATATAGATATGTAATAAAATTGCATGCGTAACTCGTTCTCCGAGATCCTATTTTATCACGAAATATAGCCGTCATCGTGTTCCCTCTCGTTTATTGCGTGAAATTGAAGCCAGCATCATAGCGCACTTCGGAAGTTCGTAGCTCTAATCACAAACTCAAAGTCTTCGAGTAGGAGAACCACAGACCACTCAGACCGCAAGCAAACAAAAGTACATGCACAGCTAGCAGCGCTGCTGCCCTCTTGAATGTCGGCGATGTCATCTGGAAAATGACGAGGAATCCGGTCATACTCGCGTCCGACTGCACTACGGAAGCCTGCAGCTGCGGATAAACAGTTTGCAGGCAGTCGATTTGCTCCGAGGTGAAGCGGTTGCAGTCGATTAGAATGATAGTCTCATTATCACGCTGGAACAGTCTGCCCCCTCGGCGATCAAGGTCGAGCACGGAGCGCAGGCCGGCAGTGATTCCAGACAAGTCCCGGTCTTTTTTCGCCCCACCCCGATAAGTGAGCGGCATGCCACGGGCAGTCTTATGTACGACGGCAAGTCCCCCCGCGGGTTTCGCGTCTCTGTGTCGAATCCTTCGTTATTTTTTTTAGGATCCATTTACGCAGCCCTTCGTTATTCGTGTTACGTTTACACCAGTCAGAAACCCGGCGGAAAAGTCGGAACGTTTGTATATAAGATTATCCGCAATATGGTTCGCTGTCCGTTTTTGCCTGGGCTGGATTTTACAGATCCCGGGACACTAAAAAGTCGGCTCCTGGACCTCGACACTGCGACTTTGCAAACTCTTCGGGATGGGCTCCAAGTAATGGTCTCGGGACATCGCTTTTTTGAAATACAAATGCATTTGCTGGAGTTTCACGGAGGGGGTGTTCAGGAGGACAGGCGACACCTTGTAGATGCCTATGTCGGCGAACTGTTTGCGCAAGAACGGTGGGAGCGAGCGCTAGAGCGGCCGAGGAGACCAGAAATGAAACGACGTCCTGAAGAGGAGTCGCCGGTCTCAGAGGCGAAGAAATCAGCTCTCTCCATCCAAGCGCGCCTCGCGAAAGAGAGAGAGGCTCGAGAGAAGCGGGCGACAGCACGCAGAGAGCAGATCGAGGCAGAGAGGAGAACAGAGCAGGCACTAGCGCAGGAGCGCGAGGCGACGCAGCTTCTGGAGCGGGTCGCCCAAATGCAACTACGTCACGGGGCGGCGTCGGGGTTGTCGGGGTTCTCAGGGTCAGCCAGAGATCGAGAGCTTCGAGCGACCGCACACAGAGAGCAGGCACTAGCGCAGGAGCGCGAGGCGACGCAGCTTCTGGAGCGGGTCGCCCAAATGCAACTACGTCACGAGGCGGCGTCGGGGTTGTCGGGGTTCTCAGGGTTAGCCAGAGATCGAGAGCTTCGAGAGACCGCACACAGAGAGCACCTCCAGCGTGAGACGAGACTAGCCGAGGAGCGCGAGGCGGAAGAGCTCCGGAAGCTGTACGCAATGCAGGCCTCGAGACGTTGGTGATGTTAGGGATGAATTGCAGGAGCAAACCCGGACGTTAGCGTCGTTTCGTCGGCACGCAGACGCAGCGCAGCACACACAGAGGTAGGGATCGCGTTGCACTCGATCCCTACGATGCCGCTGCTACAGAACCCTCCAGCTGCCGTGTCTTCTAGGTCAAATGTTCTTCGTGTGTATTAAAGATCCGAACAAGTATGTCGTCAAACCCTTACGTCGTGCGCACTGATGAGCTTTTCGGGTTTCTTCAAGAAAGTGACTTGAAACCTCAAAGAATGGCAGTTGAACAATTAAAATATAATCGCATGTGCTCGAGAAGGATTGAGGAACTGCAAAATCAGTATCTGAAAATACTTTCCGAGCCAAATGACACGGACAAACGTGCGTGGATTATGGATCAGATTGAACAAATTCAAACCTTGAAAACGAAATTCAATGATACGACGTTCACAGATGATATGATATTGTATAGGTCTTCTCAAGAACTTCAGAAGAAGCTTTTGGCAGTAGGAAACAGAGACTTCAGAATGTATCGTGAGGACTATAGAAATAGACCTGCGGTTGATAACACAGCAGAGGCTGTGCGCGCACGAGATGCCTTCGATAAATATCGTGCGCGCAGGTAGGCCTTGCCAAAGGCCAACCAAGCCAGAGATTTTTGGAGAGTTGTCTAGGAGAGTAGTTCTGGGGTCAAATGTTCTTCGTGTGTATTAAAGATCCCCATAAGTATGTCGTCGAATCCTTACGTCGTGCGCACTGATGCACTTTGGGGTTTTCTTCAGAAGGGGGACTTAGACACTCAAGAGATAGCAGTTCAAAAATTAAGAATTGACTGCAAGTGTTCGGGAATACTTCAGCAACTACAAAATGAATATCTGAACTTATTGGCCACTACTCCAAATAACAGTCAAAAACTTGTGCAAATTCTCCGTAATATTGAAAAAAATCAAATCCTGCTAAAGGATTTCCAGGAAGTAGAATACAAATCGGTAAAAGAACTGAAAAAAGCGTATAATAAACTCAAGGAGGATCTTACACAGCAGTTCAATGTCAACACACAGCCGCCCACAAAACGACCGCCGGAAAGACCCGATCCTTTGGCAATTGAGACGGAGGAGGCTCGGGCATCGAGAGCTGAGCTCTTGGAACGCCAAAAAGAGACGGAAAGACTTAAAGCCGATTTCGAAAAGAAAAAATCGGATCACGAAAAAAATTCGGAAAATATGCGGAATGAGACTGTGAAACAATCACAGAGTGACGAGAAACGTAAAATTCAGATGGATAAAGAGATTGAGGAGTATAGAAATTTAGAAGAGCAAAGACAAGAAACGATCAAACAGGAACTGGTGCTTGACGAACAGATAAAAAAAGTACAGGAAGAAATGGCGAAACAAGAAATTTATGGCATGGCAGCCCGAGTTCAAATGGAAGCCCAACATCAGGAAACAATGAAAACAATTGTTTCTCAAGCTCCAGATCAGCCCCCGGCCGCGGGTGCAAATCCGTTTTCGGTTGCGTCGCCGGCGCCCCAGGGTCTCCTAAACCAGTTTGGTGGGGGTTCAGTCACCGCTTCACCTCTGCCGCCGCCGTCGCAGTCTGGCCTGCCGCCGCCGCCGCTGGGCAATCCGCCTGCTCAGGGTGGCGCGCCGCCGCCGCCGCTGGGCCAGCCGCCTGCTCAGGGTGGCGCGCCGCCGCCGCCGCCGCCGCCGCCGCCTGTGAATTACGTATCGCCCTTGTCTAGCGGACATGGGACCACCCAGCCGCAGAAAACTGATAATACAGCACCACGACCGGCGAACCAGGCACCGAAACCAGAGAAGATACTCGACGCTTTCCAGAAATCCCTCCAGGAGAGACTTGCGAGACTCAGAAAAAGCGTCGCCGGAGCAGAACCTATTGACGCAAACACGGAACAAGCGCAAGTGCAACCTCAGGCTCAAACTGGGGACGGGACCCAACAGAGTGCAATCACTGGTTTAAATCAGTTCATGGTAAAATCAGATGCCCCCGTAGATCAAAAACCAGGAAGCGGAGCTGCCGCCGATGAATGGGACGCGGATGAAGTCTAACCGACCTAGAGAACACAGCGCGCGGCCGCGAACACCCCGCATTCGTGGATCGCACGGGGCGGCGATCTTGGTATATACCATGCCCGCGCGCATGTCCGCGACGGAAGGTCCGACGATGCACAAGCTGATGCAGCGGCTCTCGACGCAGAAGCGAGTCGACATGTCCGTGAGCATCGACATCACGTCGCTTGCCAACTGCCGCGTGCGGGACACCAACGGCAACATTCTCGCGACGGTCTGGACGCGGCGCTCGATCAACAACGAGTACGACAACGCGACGCTCTTGACGCGCGACGCGCTGCAGAAGCATCTGCAGGCGTTCCTCGAGAAGAACATCGAGTCGAACTCCGAAATGCTGGTGAAGCTGAGCGACCCGACGCTGCTGGTGGACTGGGTCGTGCGGACGTCGGAGCAGTGGGAGCACCGCTACGCCCTGAAGCGCGACGAGAAGTTCGACATCAGCCACGGGGTCGAGAGCGCCATGTCGCAGGTCGTCATCGAGCACGCGCTGCCGTACCTGAAGCACCACCAGGAGTTCGACGCCATTGCCAAGCTGCTCGACGCCAACATGAAAAAGCTGCGGCACGAGCCCACGTCGAATCGGTGGGCGAGGGCGCTGCTCAAGCACATTTCGCAGGACCGCGCGGCGTCCGACGACCAGCGCGACGAAATGTTCTTCTGGCTGTACCGCGGCAACCACGCGCTCACGCGGCTCCTGTTCCGCCTCGAGAGCAGCACGGAGCTCCGAGACCGACTGTGCCTGCTCGCGGCGAAGCTGCACCAGAAGAAAGAGGTGTGTGAGCGGCAGGGCGTCTACTCCTCGGTGCGCCAGCGCTCCGACATCGTGCAGCTCTACAACAACACGGTCCTCGCGTTCCGAGACTTCGTTCAGCGGCTCCCCCGCAAGACGCTGCTGGAGGAGGCGACGAAGGCCCTCGGCGCCGACACCTGGATTTTCCTCGTCATCGACCACACGGCCGTGCCAGTCACCATGGCCGACGTGCAGCCCCCGGCGCCGCACGGCGACGCGCACAGCGGCGACGCGCACAGCGAGTGTCCCACGTGCGGCGCCGCGTTCGTCCCCGCCGCGCACCCGAAGCGCCACCGCCCCTGAGTCCTCCGCGCGGCGCCCGGCGACACGCGCGGGCGGTGGGCGGGCACCTCTTCGCCGTTCAGCCGGCATAACGTATGTTGCTAACCGTGTGCACTTTATCACGTTGCGAACCTGTGTGCGCTTTGTCATGCTGCTAACCTGTGTGCACTTTATCCTTTTCGCGACTTTTGATATTTAACGCAAAGCAATTTATGTCGAGCGATCAAGCTTCCCGAGAGATCGCCTTGCCCGCCTATCTGGCCTCGGGAGACCCCGGTATGGCCGGTGGGGGGACCGTGACCGACGTCTCGACGCGAGATCAGATGACGGCGTACGAGAACATTTTCGGCCCTGCCGCGCGCGATGTCAAGTTCGACGCGCAGCGCAACAAACGCCACCAGAGGTGGCATCTTCCCGACGTCCTCCGCGGCCCCAACATGTTTCTGACAGACCGCATCGACGGGCTCATCACCGACGCGACCAACAGTCCGTTCACCAAGACCATTCTCCCGTACATGTACGTGGACCAGCCCGACAAGAAGATCAAGTGGAACGTGTACAGCTTCGACGAGGGCGTGGCCAGCCGAGTGCCGTACGAAGCTGCCGCGCGCGTTCTCCCGCAAAGCAAGCGCTCGTTCTCCGGCTACGCGGTGCGACAGGGCCTGGCCATCTCCATGGAGCACAACTTCATGATGAGCCCCGCGGGCATGGACAACTTCCGCAAGCAGCTCCAGCAGCTCGTGGGCTCCATCCAGATGACCAACGACATCGACGTGCACATGGCGCTCTTGCTTGCCCCGTCGTACCAGAAGCAGATGGACGAAAAGTACTACGACAACACCGTGACCACCGCACAGAACTGCCGCATGTACACCGACCTCTTCGGCTTCATGGCGAAAAACGAAAACGCCCTCGACTTCCTCATAGAGGACGCAAAGAACCACCTGCAGACGTGGGGCAGCAAGCCGCCGACCTTCATGCTCTGCAACAGGGCGCTCACCCGGGGCCTCACGATGAACCCCGAAAAGACGATGTACTGCACCAACGGGTCTGACGGAAAACAGAGGCTGGCCGCCGGCCCCGACCTGCCCTCATATCGCGGGCTCAGCTTCATCAACACTCGGAAGTTCAGCCTCGAAGCTGGCACAGCGCCTCGCGACTTGATGCGTCGCCGCGTGCGCGTGAGCGAGCACTACCGCATTCCATGGGCAGTCGCCAACGCCACAAAGCGGTACGAGTTCTACGACCAGTCGCGAGATTCCATGTTTTATCTGTCATGGTATCAACTGTGGGAGGCAAGCATGCCGTCTTTTGACGATCCTGACACGTTTCTCAAGTTCCTCAAGGAGATCAAACCAGGTGACGAGAGGCCGACTTTTTATAACACGGAGTTGCCTCTCAACCAAGCCATTCGAGACGTGTTCAACACCACAAATGCTGCAAGTCGATTGGCGCCGGAATGGGATTTCCAACAGTTTTGGAACTTGGGTGCCTGGCTTGGGTTTTGGCCTGTATGCGATGTAAACACAATAGGAAGAGCGTGTCCGCAGTTTTGTAAGAAAGATTTGGAGTGTGTGACATATGGCGACGACGGCAAGCTTCTGCGGCATTGGAAGATGGCGATCGATGAAAATCCCGACATAGATTCTCGAATTCTGCAGAATTATGTCAATATCATTGTAGCTTTTGTAGTGCACACATGTTGCAAGAACAAGCATCGGTTGTATGATGTTATTGACGTTTACAACATGGATCCCAGTGTCACCGATATCAAAGTCGACGACTGGGATACAGCCAGGCTCACCTGCCCCGACAGGAACGTCGTATTTCCGTGCGACCTCTTCCTGCTGCG
>Ga0207938_1000090_pt1 | contig 14550 bp, 10 predicted proteins | sample LakMenEpi15Mar12_FD_150671 | JGI IMG/M metagenome (GOLD analysis project Ga0207938, IMG submission 150671) | Freshwater microbial communities from Lake Mendota, WI - 05MAR2012 deep hole epilimnion (SPAdes) | ecosystem: Environmental > Aquatic > Freshwater > Lake > Epilimnion/Euphotic zone ...
TGTCATTTTAATTGTCATTTTAATTGTCATTTTAATTGTCATTTTAATTGTCATTTTAATTGTCATTTTAATTGTCATTTTAATTGTCATTTTAATTGTTTTTTTTTGTTGCTAAGTTTACGAGTAAATCTTCTATTTGTAATATATTTATTATATTTATTATGTTTTATTGACTTTTTGTATTTTTTACGCAATGTTTTTTTGCCACGGCCTTGTGCTAATTTTTTTGCTTTTTCAAGTTTTATTAATTCTTCTAATTGTTTAAATATTACATCGGTTAAATCAAATGGACTACCATCACTTGTTTTTGTAATATTAAATGGCATTGCTAAGTTAATTTCAACTATTCCAGGCAAAAAATCTGTCTCATTTTTATCTGAATATAAATCATCATCGTCAGCAAATTTATCTAAAGCATCTATAAGATGCTTTTCTAAATTGTTTTGAGATAATGTTCTATGTTTTTTTTGTAATTCATCAATTTTAGTACTATCTTTTTCATAAAATTTTGTATATGCGTCCTTAAAAGTTTTAATTTTAAATATTTTATTATTATATTTATATGTATAATAACTGAATGTAGATGTTGTTAATATAATACCTTTAAACTCATCAAAACTTGAAACAACATTTTGATAGTCAATTTTAGAACTTGTATTATGATTTATACAATCATTATAATAATCATAATCTATATTATTTTGTTCAAGTGAAATTTCTTTTTTCTTAGAAACTGCGTTAGCTAAAGATTCAGCCAAAGAAGCAACTTCATCTTCCACCGTGAAATAATTACCATCAATTAGTAATGGTTCTCGTTGTTTTTCTCCTTCATAACCATCATTATAGATGACTAAAGGTTTTTCTTTGATGCTCAATGTTGGTTCAAGTTCCTTTTTTTTATGCCATCTCGTTAAAAATGAACTTCTATAATGCTTACGCGCATTTACTAGATCACCTTCCCCTAAGCACGAACTTATATAAATTTTAATAGCACAATTGGGTCCATAGTATTTTATATTGTGCCTTTGAATTAATACTAATGCTTCGCTCAGCAAAATAGGTCCGCATTTATTAATTGCTATTTTTGGTTCTTCTAATTGTATTTTACTATAATCTTTATCTTTATCTTTATCTTTATCACATAATTGTGATTTATAATAGTCGCTATAATTTTTAGCACAATCATAAGGTTCAGATTTAACCATTGGAACTATTGAACTACACTCACAATTTTTTGTGCTTCTTGCATCAATACTATAAATAACCTCTTTTGCTCTTAAACTATTTTTATTTGGAATACAATGAATTAATCCACTATAAAATTGTGCTTTTTCATTATGGTCTGGTGTAAAAAATAAATTAGGAAATTTGTTTTTTTTTCCATGTTCATGTATAAATTTATAAGTTGCTGAAATTACATTTAATACTTTATATTTATTTTTACTAGAATTATGTTTACATGTGACATCTAATTCTGTACCAGAACTTCTTAAGCATTTTCCCAAATCTGTATATGTATATAGTTCAATATTTTGTGGTATGTCAATAGCATGATACTTTTTTGTTACTATTCCTGAATCAACATCAGCATAATTAGTTGTAAGTATAATTCCATGTGCTCCAATATAATATGTGGCTTCTTGCTTTTCCATAGTTCTTGGAGATTGTTCCATGTTACAATAATAAAATATATTATATTTTATTATTTTATATTTTATTTTTATTTTTTTTTATATTTTTATACTGCTTTTTTTGTGTGTTTTTTGCTCTTAAGATTATGTGTAAATTTTCTAATGTATTTAGTTTTTTTTGGCTTTTTGTATTTTTTACGCAATGTTTTTTTGCGACGACCATGACCTAATTTTGCTTGTTCATATTTTATTAATCCTTTTAATTGATAATAAACTGCGTAAGTTAAATCATCATCACTAGCTTTTGTAACAAATGGACTCACTAAATTAATTGTATTGAACTTAGGCAATATATCAATGTCATTAGTACTATCATCATTGTTAATTTTGAATATTGCATTTGTTAAATAATTTTCTAGTTTATGTATGCTGCGTGCTCTATATTTTTTTTCTATTTGTTCATTAACTTCTTCATATGATCCAGTAAATTGACTAGTTAAGTTTGTTGTAAAGTCTATATATGCATCTTTATAAGTAATAAATTCAAATTTTTTAGAATTAACCATAAATATATATCTAGAAAGATGCGATTTTATTAAAGGATTAGCGTTAAATAAACTTAAACTTTCTACAACATTTTCAAAATCAACCTTTTCAATTGTATTATGTTTCATAATTTCATAATAATATTCCATTAAGTTAATATTTTCTTGCTCTTTGTGTGTAATATCTTTTTTTTTTAGCTCTTCTAATAAAGATGTGTGCTGTTCATGAATTTTAACTTGTTCTTTTTTATGTGATCTTTCATCAAAGGCAATTAATGCTACACTATCTTGTTTTTGACTAGAACTCCTTACTGGGACACAAAACTTTGGACTATCTTTTATGGTACTACAAATACTTGGAGAATTGGGTTGCGGATTCAAACTTCTCTTTACTAATTCATATTGGTAGCTATAAGTGTTAATTAATGTTTGTAAATCCGTTTCTACCAAACATGCAAATACATAAATTTTTATCATACAGTTGGATTCGTAGTTTTTTTTACAATGTGTTTGAATAATTTTTAAAGCTTCGCTTAGCAAAAGTGGTCCACATTTATTAATATTAGCATTTTGAACATTAGGTTCGTATTTGTAATCTGTTAATTGGTTTTTATAATCGTCGCTATATTTTTTATTACAATCATAGGAGGTTGAGTCTTTAATAAGAACTATTGAACTACATTCACAATTTTTAGTATTTTTAGGATCAATATTATAAATAATTTCTTTTTCTCTTAAGTCACTAGTTCTAAATATTTCTGGAATACAATGTATTATACCACTATAAAATGATGCTGGCAAATCATTATCAGGTGTTAAAAATATTTCAGGAAATTTGTTTATTTTTCCATGTTCGTTTGTAAATTTAAATGCGGGTACAATTGACGTTCTTAGTGTAGTTTTATATTTATCTTGATAAATATTACATATAAAATCGGCTTCTCCTGAATTTGCTGGTATACACTTTCCTAAATTATCAAATGTATATATTTCGACATTTTCTGGTATATTAATAGCAAGAAATTTTTTTGAACGATGGAATATACTTGTTAACATGTTTCCATGTGCGTGAATAGTATATGTTGCTTCTTTTATAGTTGGATATTTTACAGATTGTATCATATTATAATAGCGTTATAATTTTATTTTTTTTAAAATTAACATATGATTTTTCAGTATTTTCATATATTTCATTATTTATTTTTAACAATATTATATGTGCTAGAAATTGAGAGATTATGCCTAGTAGTGATAAATTTGGTTTGTTAGAATTTATACTATTATTACTATTAAATTCAGCAATTATAGTTTTGTAATTTTTATTTGTTATTTGTTATTTGTTATTTGTTATTTGTTATTTGTTATTTGTTATTTGGTATTTAACATTTATTTTATTTTATTTATATATATAAATGTCATCGTCTTTGAGACAAACAATTAATAAAACAATGAAAAGGAAAAGAGGCGGTGCTACCTTTGCTGCCAGAGCTCTAAGCAGTATGACTAAAGTTGTTAGTAGTAGTAATAGTAATAGTACGCCAAAACCTTTAAGTGATGAGGAAACAAAAAAAAAAGAACAGGAAGCAAAAGAAATAGAAGAAAAACAAAAGCAATGTGCTTCAAAAAATAAAACGATAACAGAGACCTTAGAAAAAACGGTATAACATCATATTCAAATAAAGAATCTAAAACAATGACAGAGTTGAATCCATCTGATTCTGTTAATAAAAGAAACGAACGTCTTACCGGTGCTTTAACACTAGCAGCAGCAGCAGGAGCATTGGTTCCTTTTGCTGGTCAATTTTTTACTTTGGCAAGAGTTGCTCTTCTCGGTATTAATAAATATCAAAAAGATAAGGAATTGTCTTATTTATCTTCCGACTGCTTAAGTTATATATCAAATATTACAAAAGATATAGCAGTTATGAATGCTTTTTATTCGAATGATATAGTTAAAGAAAAAAACATAGTAAGGAACGCTACCTTATATGACATTTTACAAAAAAATGTATTCAAGTTTTTATATTTTTTAATTGATAATATTAATTTTACAGCTGATAATTTAGGAGCAGTCCAATATTCATTTTGGGTTTCATTTTTAAAACAAATTGATTTCTCTGATAAAAATTATGGCAAATTTTTATCTCCAAATAGTTATAGATATTCTTGTGCTGAGTGCATAACTGATGAGTTGCGAAAACTATTACAAGATCCAGGCAGTAATGATTATCAAAAAGTTATTAATTTAAATACCAATAAAGATTCATTTTTGACTCGATCTAGCAAAGTTCTCTCGAGAAGACCTAAAACAGAGATATCAAGCGTATTTTGCGATGAAGAAATGCTAATTAAATGTAGAAATAATAACGATATTATTATGCGACTTATTGAATATAATATGTATAAATTAATAAAAACAACTTATAAAAATAGGCTCGCTTCATATAAAAAATTTAAGTTATTACAAGGAAAAGAGAATTCTCTTTTTGATTATATTTTTGATTTGAGCGAACAACCACGTGATATAAACAAAGTAAAAGAATCCGTTATGCCTAATGAAGCAGAAGCAGATGGAGGTGAAGTATCTATATATTTGGATTTTTTATTCGAATTAAAAAGAATAATGACGGAGTTAAACTATCAGGTACCTAAATCTGATCCATCCAGAATGTCACGTTTTGCTAGTGCTAGTGCTAGTGCTAGTGGTATTAATAGTATAGTTGCTGTTGGTTCAGCATATGTTGGAACCGCACTTACAAGATATAACGAAATGTTGAGAGAATACATTATAATGACTGGAAACTTTGGAACAATAACATCTAGATATGCTATTGATTATAATTCATTGTCTTCATTGTCTCTAGAAGAGAAAAAAAAGATTGAAGATGATATTAAACAAAAAACAGGTAAAATCAGCAGTGCTATTGTAGATATTATTGAGGAGAATAACAAATTAAAAGAGGACGCATATCGTGAGGCAGATACATATACAGGTACTGTTATTACAGCAGAAAATACAGGTCAAGATCCGAATTTAGACTTAACGGGTGGCAGGCAAAAGCAGTCAAAAAAATTAAAAATTAAACGAAACAAGAGCAAAAGAAATTTTGATAATTTCTAAACTAATATTTATTATATTTTGCGAGGTCTTCTTGTATGTTTTCTTCTGAATTTTGTTTTAATACCAGCTATAACATTATGTGGTGCTGGAGCAATTCTTGTTGGACCACGACTAAAAAAAGACTTTAGTCGTTGAGTCATATTTTTTTTCGTTTGTGAATTATTTGTATTCATATTCGTAGTTTTTACTTGTAAAGGTTCTGGAGCAATTCTTGTGGGTCTACGACTTAAAAAAGATTTTAACCGTTGAGTCATATTTTTTTTTGTTTGAGATTTACTTAGTTTTATTTTTGCTTTTTCTGCTTTTTCTTCTTCTTCTTCTCTTGTTGCTTCTCTTGCTTCTTCTTCTTTTGCTGTTTCTTTTTCTGCTCTTGCTACTTGTTCTGCTGTTTCTCTTGCTACTTGTTCTGCTGTTTCTCTTGCTGCTGTTTCTCTTGCTGCTGTTTCTCTTGCTTCTTCTCTTGCCAAATTGATAAGTTCCCTCTGACGTGCGACTGCTGCTTCTTCTTCTCTTGCTACTTCTTCTGCTTCTTCTAAGTCTGATTGTTCTATAATTTGTTCCTTCATTTGCTCATATAACTCATCATCTGATTCATCTAATACGGATAATTTTAAGTTAAAATTAACAATTTTAGATAACATATTTTCATGTATTGTTTGTATATCTATAAATATTCTTTCTATTACCCTTGAAATTTTCTTATCATATTCCTTATTATCATTCTTTAAATACTTGTCGTGTAATAACTTAACTACTAGTTGCCATATTTTTTTTTTTGAATTAAATGTAATAGTGGTTTGTAATTTTTCATCCATTAAAGTTAAAGCGTGTATTAATTTTTTAAAAATATCGTCCTTAGTTGGTTGTTCAAATTCTCTTACATCAATAGTAATATTATTAGGAAGTTCAGAATAGCCAATGTGCCAACTAGCCACATATTTAATTAACTCACCTATTACGTCATCCATTAAGTCTATGTAATGTTCATTATTATCTATATCATATTTATAATATTTAGTAGTATCAAGTTCGTGTGTTGATGTTTTTAAAATTATAAGTTTAAAATTTTTATTATAATATACATAATCATAACTAAAACTATCTTGTATGTCTGCCACATAATCTGAATCTAAATTTTTAGCAAATTCTTCTAAATCTCTGGTGTGCACATCATTATTAATTATAGACTTAGTATCTAAACTATAATAATCTAAATAATCATAGTATAGTCTATCTATTTGCTCTGTAGTTAAAGGTGAAACGTCGGGAGTTTTATTATTCTGATTCTGAGTCATATATTCTATTACTTCATCTTTATTCGTTTTTGAAAAATAATTCTTAGTCCGATCATATTCTTCAATATTCATTTCACCTAAGCAGAAATTTAAATAAATTTTTATTGTATTATTAGCACCATAATTTTCTTTACAATGTGTTTGAATTATTTTAATTGCTTCGCTTAGCAAAATAGCTCCGCATTTATTAATAGTATCAAGCGGTGCCTCACGCTTTTTTCCTTGTTTTTTTATAAGTTCTTTATAATGTTCACTATATTTTGTATTAGTATCATAAAGTTTTTGCTTATCTTCTGCTTGAGTATATTTATAATATTTTCTTATTGAGTCGTCAGCACAATCTTTTGTGCTATTGGCATCCATATTATGAATAATTTCCATTGCTTTAATAATACTAGTTCTATGAATGTGCGGAATACAATGTACTATACCACTATAAAATTTAAGTATGGGTCCTTCGTCGGGTATTAACATCACCTCGGGAAATATGTTTCTTGTGCCTTGTTTATATTTATATTTATGAGTAGGTTTTTCTATCTTTAATAATGAATCTTTATATTTAGATTCAAATTTATCAAGATTATCACATATAAAATAATTTTTTTTACAATTAGTGGCTACTGCTTTTCCAAATGTTGTATATGTAAATAATTCTACATTTTTTGGTATTTTAATAGCCATATATTTTTTAACATCACCTTCAATGCTTGTAAAAATAGCTCCATGCGAATGAATAATATAATTATATTCTTTTTTTTTGGCTTTAGAACTTTTCTTAAAACTTTTCATTTTATAGTACTATTATTATAGTATAATATTATAAAATTTATTATCATTATATTATTATACTTTTTACTATCATACTTTTTATTTTATACTAGCACTATAATATTTACAATGGAAGTAATTTATAACCATTACTCGTCTTAGTTATTCTAAATTCTTGATTTGAGTTATGAATTTTTTGATGGCAAGTCTCGCATATATTAATCAAATTTGCCTTATGATTTTTATTAAATTCTCCATTAATGATTCCATTTTTCGCATTTTTTTGAAATTGTAAATGATGGACTTCTGTGCTTTCATAAATATTACATAATTCACACATTCCGCGTAATTTATTGGAATTGTAGCGACTTTTCTTTGCTTCTAATATACTAACATTAGATTTGTTATATTTATTTCGAATGCTATATGCTCGCTCAATAAAATCATCTGGTAGAGCCAATGATTTACATACTTCAAGACCATACATAGAATCACCAGAACCTTCTCTCAATTTCCTATCATAAATCAATGTATTTTGATTATAATCGTATAAAACACTCATATGATAAATTTTCATTTTGCTGAGATTTTTAACTTCCTCATATTCTAAAACTTCGTGAAAATGTGTAGCAAATAAGAAAGTGCTTTCTAGTGTGTGTAATCTCTCCAAACTTGCTACAAAAATACTTAATGCTGATGTAGTTTCTGTTCCAGAACATAATTCATCCCCTAAAATAATACTTCTTGATGTTGCGCTCTTTAAAATAGTTCGCAATTCAGACATTTCTACAGCAAATGTGGAGAGACCTTTGAATATATTATCATTTCCCAAAATGCGTGTAAATAAATATTCATATGGATAATATGTAAATTCTTCACAAGGAACATACATTCCTGCTTGTGCCATTATAATTGCTATTCCTAATGATTTAATAAAACTTGTTTTACCAACAGCATTTGTTCCGTATAATAATATTCCATTAGTGTTAGAACCTATTGATAGATCATTTGTTACATATAATTCGCTAGTATTTAAATGCTCTATTAAACAATGTCTAATTTTTTTAAAATTAACATATGATTTTGTAGTATTTTCACATAATTCATTATTTATTATAGGTTTACAATAATTATATTTCACAGCATTATATGTTCTAGAATAGCATACATCTATGTGTGCTATAAATTGAGAGATTTTGCCTAATAATGATAAATCTGAATTAATTGAATTAATTGAATTATTTGAAGTAGTACTAGTATTGGCTATTAAACTATTGAACTCAGCAATAATACTTTTATAATTTTTATTTATTGTAATTATTAGATCTTCTCTCGAATTTTGAATTGTTTGTGCTATTTTTAGTATGTGTGGACAATGAATAATATTATTTGAGTTATTTGTTCCGTGGTTTTTAAATTCAATAGTTGATAAATCTAGTATTATTGTTTCATTTTTTTTACTATATTTAGAAATATAGTTTATATTACATTTGGCCCCCGAATTTTTTATAATTTTTTGTAATAGTTCCTTTAAAATACTTGCTCGGCGCTTTGTAATAAGTAATGATGCTTCGTTTTTCGAAGTTTCATGAATTTTAACATATGATGTTCCATTATATTCATTAGTTCCATTAGTTTCTTCATTTTCTTCATTTTCTTCATTTTCTAGATTAGTTTCATGATTAGTGTCTTCATTGTTATTATTTTTCTTAGGTTTTGGTTTATTTTTTGAAGTTTTCGGTCTCTCATAATCACTTAATAAATTAGAAAAATAGCTAGCAATTACCTCCAATTGTTGTTTAGAATCTATATTATTTTTAAATAAATTATTTTGTTGTTCATTATAACTTTCATTAATAAAAACCAAGTCATCTAGATCATAACTATTTAATTTATCAATTACAATAGCATCAAGTTTGTCTAAATTAAATGTTTTCTCAATATATTCATTTATAATAGTACATAAATTAGAAATATTACAATTTATATGCTTATTTATATAGTTTGCTAGCTCAGTATTTTCTTTATTAGTGATTATTTTTTCAAATAATTTTGAAATATTTGAGAGATTGCTATGTAAAACAGCAAAATCTTTAGGGTCTATTTTACCTAGAACAAGTTTGCGTTCCAACTTCTCAATATCTCTCACATTTAATAAATAATCTTTAATAATTTTATAAAAATCTGTTTTTATTAAGTGATCTGTCACATTATAACAATCATTCAAAACATTAATATCACATAACGGATGTAATAAGTCATATTGAAATTTTCGTTTTCCAGCATTAGTAATACAGTTATTCAAAAAATTTACTACGCAACCCAATTTACCATTATGGCGTTGGTCACTAATCATATTTAATTGTTTGAGAGAATGATTTGCCAATATTAATTTACTATTTACGTTATCAAAACAAGGATAACTAATATTTTTTATTAATGAAGGATTGTGCCTATATATAAAATCAATCATAAAACATAGACTTTGATTCGCAATACTATAATTTTGAAACTCGTGTTTCTCTCTATATGAACCTTGACCATATATTTTATCAATCAATTCTTGTTGATACAATTGCTTTTCACAATTAAAAGCTAGCTTTTCAAAAGTATCTACTTTTGCTTGTTCTTTTTCTTGTGTTTCATTTAGATAGATTTTATAAATTTTATACGCGTGAATGTTGGCAAAACTAATAACATCATCAATATATGTATTTTTATCATTATTTTTATCATTATTTTTATCATTATTTTTATCATTATTTTTGTTATTATAAATGTTGCTTGTAATATTTGTAATAATTATTGCTTCGGCTGGATTATATATTGAAATGTATTTTTCTAATTGGTCATATGTTGTTGGAGTATTTAAGAATTGATGACAATATTCATAACTTACTATTTTACCTGTAAAAATATTTATAATATTTAATCCAATTGTGACATTTTCTATTATATTTGGTTTATTAAGCTTACTATAATGAATCCATATACATATTGTGTTATTGCTTAAATTATTATTTTCGCTCAAGCCTTCATTATTTAAACTATAATAATCATTATTATCAAAAAATGTTCCCGGGGAATATATACAATCTAAACTGCGAGTAGTATTTTTAGTATCACTATCTTGATCATATACTAATACAGTATATCCATGTGTAATCATTTTTTTAACATATTTATCTTTTTGTGCCAAGCAAAATCCAGCCATTACAACTTCATTATTGTCTATAGACGTATTTTTATTAGCAATAATCATATCGTTAATTTGAGTAAATTCTAATATATTACTCCCTTCATATACATTTTTGGATTTTTTTATAGCATAACATTCATAAAAACTGCCAACTTGCATCAATACTAATGTTCTTTCGCCATATAACGCTTTATACTTTTTCGTAATTTCTAAATATTCTTTTACTAACGCCATAATATATTTTATTACCTATTATGATAAGAAAATATACTTTTATATACTAATATTTAATGTTTTAATGTTTTAATGTTTTAATGATTTTTAATGTTTTAATGATTTTTTATGTTTTAATGTTTTAATGATTTTTTATGATTTAATGTTTTAATGATTTTTTATGTTTTAATGATTTTTTATGTTTTAATGATTTTTTATGTTTTAATGATTTTTTATGTTTTAATGATTTTTTATGGTTCTTATATTTGCGCCTTCTTCTTGATCCTGCTTTTGACATTCCCGCTAGTTTCTCTAGGTTATCATCTTTATGAATTCGAAATCTTGTTAATTTTGAATTCAATTCAGCAATCTCTCCTTCTATTTTTCTCTGATATTTCAATAAACGTCGTTTTTTTTCTTCAGTAGATATTTTTTGTTTATTAATTATTGGTTTTATTGAAATTAATTTTGCTTTTAATTCCTGTATTTGGTTATCAATTTTAAACATTTTACTACTTGCTAAATCAACATTTCGCTTATACATTACTTTTTGATCCATAACACTTAATGGTGGTGTCGGTATTTGTGGGTTTAAATCTATTTCTCCTAATTCTGGTTCTATAGTTGCGCCTAGTGCTTCTTCTTGAGCAACATCTTCTTGTAGTGCTCTATCATATTCTGCGTCTATTTCTTCTTGCTGAGCAACATCTTCTTGTAGTGCTCTATCATATTCTGCGTCTAGTGCTTCTTGCTGAGCAGCATCTTCTTGTAGTATTCTATCATATTCTGCGTCTATTTCTTCTTGCTGAGCAGCATCTTCTTGTAGTATTCTATCATATTCTGCGTCTACTGCTGTGTCTACTACTGCATCTAGTGGTGCGTCTAGTGCTGCCGGTTCGTCTTCTTGCGCCAACATTCTAAGTTCTTCTTCTTCTGGTGTTATATTTAATGGGTGAGTTCGAAATCTGCTATTCCTTGTTTTTCTTGTTTGTCTCATTGCTTGAGGTCTTGAGTCTATTAGTCTAGAAACTAAATTTTCTTGTGGCATTGGAACTACTTGTGGTTTCCTACGTGTCCCAGAAAACATTATATAGTATTATTATATTATATTATATAATATTATAAATTATTATTGTCCTTTTTTTGAAACAATAGAGCCACTCCCTCTAACACGAGATAACACATTATTTATTAAATTTTTATCTTGATTTTTACCATTTAATTGAATATAATCATTACTATCTTTTACACGCATCGATGCCACACCTATAGTATTTAATCGTAATCTTTGTATTCTTAAATCATTGCTTACATTATTTAATGGTTTTCCAAAAACAACAGATGATGGTTTTCCTAAAACTGAACTGTAATCCATATTTTTATTCACATTACTGGGATTGTGTGAAGAAAAATTATATGCTCGTCTTCCTAAAATAAATGTACTAGTTCTATCTGAAACGTTGCTACCATTTGAAGGCATATTTTTAGATGTAATCATTTTATTAACTACAGTCATTATATATATACTTTAAATAAAATAAAATAAAATAAAATTATATCATTTTCATTTTCATTGTTTCTCTAAACTTAGAAATATTATTATAGAATGAAAATTTAACAGAACTATTATTGGATGTTTTTTCTAAACGGTTTGCTGTAGTTGAGGTTTCATTTCTTTTTTCTGTATTAAAAATATTGACATAATCCGTAAAGTAATCTTTAAATAGTGTTTTGTTATTGTTTGGTTCAACAACTGATAATACAACAGGTTCTGGTTCAACAACAGGTTCAACAACAGGTTCTGGTTCAACAACAGGTTCAACAACAGGTTCTGGTTCAACAACAGGTTCTGGTTCTACAAGAGGTTCTGGTTCTACGACTGGTTCTGTGATTGGTTCAACAACAGGTTCAACAACAGGTTCTGCGACAGATTCTACAACAGGTTCTGCGACAGATTCTACAACAGGTTCTGCGACAGATTCAACAACAGGTTCAACGACAGATTCAACAACAGGTTCTGGTTCTACACTTTGTTCAACAATAGGTTCAACAATAGGTTCTGGTTCTGTGATTGGTTCTACAATAGGTTCTGGTTCTACGACTGGTTCAGGCGCAACTACTGTATCGAGTACTTCTAAAGCATTAGAGTCTTCCATATTTATAATATAAATATAATATTATAAATATTTTTATATATTTTTTATATATTTTTTATAAATTTTTTATAACCCTATTTTCTAACTCTATTAATAGCGTGTTGTGATTGTGAATTTGCTGCTCCTCCATAACTGCTATCATTATAAGCTTTATTTATAGCCTGTAATTTCCTAAATCTAATATAATCAGAACCATCATGAACATATTTGGGATTTCCGGAATACATTGCTTTACCATTTTGACTGGAAGTTCCATCTCCTTTGACTTGTAATCGTGATAAATTATTACCCCCAACTTGGTTTGGTAGTTTTCCATATTTAATATCAGTGGGTTCTATATTATTAGTAACAACATCACCAGCATTGAAAGCAGTTCTAAAAGGTCCTAAAATATTTTTGGAGTAAAGTAATGGAGATGTTCCTAAACCACTATTAATCATATTTCCAAAAGCTCTTGATAACTGTTTGCGACTAACTGCTCTGTCGTTACCACCATCCATATGTCCATGCAACATAGGTTGAATCCCTTTAAGATTTCCACCTAATTTGGTTTGATCGAAAGACATAATATATTATAAATAATTATTATAATTAAAACTTTTTAATTATATTTAAAATTTTTATTTAAACAATTATTTAAACAATTATTTAAACAATTATATAAACAATTATATAAACAACTATTTTAATAAAAATGTTCTTAAATAATGTTCTTAAATAATGTTCTTAAATAATGTATAAAAAAAATATTGAATTATTGAATTATTGAATTAATAACAATTTATTCGCACATAATTCGCGGAGCAACATTCATTGTTATTAACTCTTGAAACATAAGTTTACAAGCATAAGGCAATTCAACATATTTAAAGTCGTTCCTATTGCTACACGTATTACAATAATGAATATGCTCCTTATTGTTAAATGAAGCAATCATCCCACATTTATTACATACAAATACACTAAATGCGTCAGAAGCATCATAAATTCTACCTTTAGTAAATCGCGATGCTCCATGTGAAATCATACAATCACGCTCCATTTCGCCAAATCGTAATCCACCATCGCGCGATCTGCCCTCGGCAGGTTGTCTTGTTAAATTCACCATTGGTCCAATTGATCTACTATGTTGCTTATCATTTACCATATGTTTAAGACGTTGATAAAACGCAGGACCAATAAATATATTCATTGTTACTTGTTCTCCCGTTAAGCCACTATACATTAATTCGTTTCCCTTGGATTCATAACCCAACTCATTTAATTTATCAATAATAGTAGAAATCTCAAAATCACCAAAACTTGTTCCATCTCCAAATAATCCCAACTCAAGTAAAACCTTGCCCAATAGTGTCTCTTTTAATTGCGCAATAGTCATTCTACTTGGAATAGCGTGTGGATTAATAATAATGTCGGGTTTTAATCCATTTGCTGTAAATGGCATATCTTCTTCTGGAATAATATTACCAATTGTTCCTTTTTGCCCGTGCCTGCTAGAAAATTTATCACCAATTACTGGCTTACGATAATTACGAATACGAACTTTACAAAAATTGTATCCGTCTCCGTTCGATTCTATATAATTTTTATCAATATAGCTTTCTTCATATGTTCTATATGAA
>Ga0207938_1000091_pt1 | contig 14531 bp, 10 predicted proteins | sample LakMenEpi15Mar12_FD_150671 | JGI IMG/M metagenome (GOLD analysis project Ga0207938, IMG submission 150671) | Freshwater microbial communities from Lake Mendota, WI - 05MAR2012 deep hole epilimnion (SPAdes) | ecosystem: Environmental > Aquatic > Freshwater > Lake > Epilimnion/Euphotic zone ...
TACCATAAGTATTAACAGCCACAGTGTCCCCATATACGTGTAGCTCACGAACAATTCCACGACCTTTAAGAATATTGAAAATAGTCAAATTATTGTCACGTTCAACAATACGCAGCCTAATAAAGCCAAATAGTGCGCGACCATCATCACTTTCATAAGCAATAAAGTAGTCATGGCCTTCATTGCCCCTAACATAATAAACATTATAAGAAGCAGGTTTATCATAATAAGCACAATGACGACCAATTTCACGACTACGAATATCTTTTGAAAATAGCACATTATCATCATTATTCATTAAGTTGTCTATTAATTGGCGCATATTACTAATATTATTACCACCTTGAACGTATGTAGAACACGGAATATCGCGAATTACACGAGGCAATCTAATCCAACAAGGACACGTTATCATAGCATAACGAATAACATCAATTAACATATTGGGATCACTATCAAAATACGGAACATATTTTCCTTCGTGATGCCATTTTTGAATAATTGTCCATGGCACAACTTGACACGGATATATTTTCATTTGATCTGGACAAACAACACTATATACATAATCAAACATCGCCTTATCAATAGCAGGAGTTGAACCAGGCAAATCGGGCATAATATGAATATCTATTTTAAAGCAATTGTCTTTCAAATAGCGAATAGCCCACATTAATTGTTCAACGCCATGTCCTCGGTTAATTTTCTTTAATATAGCATTGTCCACGTGTTGCGCCCCTAATTGAATGCGTGTAACTCCCCAACGTCTAAAACGCCACAACCAGTCATCGTATAAAGCATCGGGCCGCGTTTCAATACATATGCCAATAATATGAACTTGAGCAGTCTTATTTATTTCAATTTCTTCTTCAATAGTCAAAGGACAACGAATAGACTCTAATAAGCTAATATTTAGCTTATCTTTTAAACAATTACTATAATTTACAAATGTTTTGCGCAGTTCAAAATAAATATTTGCTACATAAAATATATCACGATGAAAGCGCTCTAAATAAGCAACAGGATATTCTGTATATGTTCCACCCTCAATAATAATTTCTAATTTATCAATAACATGTCCATTGCTAAAATATGTGTCAAGCCGGCTCAACATTTGTCCGATTGCTTCAAATTTTTGCTGATTTGCTCGCAATACGGCGGGTTCATGATATAAATAACTTCGCGGTTGTGCTTGCCAATTATTGCCCTCGTGCGCTGGTTCATTCGGACAATAATAGCAATTATGCTTACAACTAAATTTTTGTCCGTCTGGAAATGGAGCAGTTAAAAGTGTAATACTTGTAATACCTGAAATATTACGCATCGGCTTTTTCCTCAATAAAAGTTTTAATAGTTCAAAATGAGCAGCCAATGACTCATCAAAATCAGAAGGTTCTAACAAATTATTTAACACATTTAACAATATAGATTTTTTAATATTTACTATTCTAGATAGTCGAATTTCTTTGTTAAATATTCGTTCAAATTGCTTATACAAAGTAGAACTGTTTGAGATTTTCAAATATTCAGGATTAGAGGCTAACCACGTTAATAAGTTTGTAAAAATAATTTTACATTTATTAATGTCTAATGTTGAAATGTCTACATTATTGTGGTCGTCAAGAATAACAGCATTTCTGTTATTTAAATAGTCCTCAATATTTGTATTCATGCTTTAAGCTTTAACCTTTAACCTTTATGCTTTAACAATAATGTTAATATGCTTTAACTTATATCAATTTTTAAAATAATAATAGTAAAATACTAATTAGTATTAGTAAAATACTAATTAATAATAAATTATTATAATATATTAAATTTATTGCTAGTGCTATGAATATTGCGAGTGCTATAAATTTGGATATAAATAATTACTCAATAGCTGAACTCGAAAAATTATTGAAATTACAGGCAAATTATAGTACTGAAAATGTTATTAAACAAAAAGAAGTAATCACATTAAGCATAAAAGAAAGCGGATTAGCAGACGGACAAAAAACAGAACTATATATTTTTCTTGATAATATTAGAAATAAACTAATAAATAATTTAGAAAAGATAGATGAAAAAAAATATAATTTAGTGAATCAATATGATGGAAACCACTTTCTAATAAAAACCAAAAACAATGACTTTAAAACGCTATTAGAAAATAATAAACAAATAGATAAGTCTATTATTAAACGAACATATACAATTGATAGCTTATTTAGACAAAATTATGATTTACCAGATAATCCTAGTCATAATTATGTTATTCAGTTACCGGAAACAATTAATAGAGCAATAACTATGTCAATAAGTTCATTAGAAATCCCACTCACTTATTATAATATTTCAAAATTTAATAATAATAATACTTTTACAATTCAAGAACTGTCGAATAATGACATTAGTGGTCCTCTTTATTCTATAATATTAGATGAAGGACTGTATGAGGCCCGTGTTAATATAGAAGATGCTTATGATAAACATATTGCTTACAGTATTCAACAAGAAATTAATGACAAATTAGTAGCAAGTGGTATTTCTAATCTTGAATTTTTAATAGATGACAAACAAGGAAAAAGTGTATTTAGGCGAACCACAACCGCACCTCCTAACAAACGCTACAAAATAAATTTTGATATAGACAATTCCAATAATTCCAATAATTCCAATACTTCTAGTATAAAATATAATTGTATTGAAAATTATTTACATCAAAAATTAGGATGGCTATTAGGCTTTACAAAACCATATATAATTGTTGAGACTAACACTAACACTACAATAACATATTCAGACAAAATATGCCAACTTAATTATCCGCGCTATATTTATATAGCAATTGATGATTTTCAAGCAAGTTCACGCAATTATTTTTCAGTAGCAGCACAATCATTAATAGCACCAAATATTATAGGGCGCATTAATATACTTTCATTATTACAAGAAAAAACCGCATTTAAGCAAGCAGCTAGTGCTGGCGATTTTTTATTTACTCAAAAACATATACGCGAATATTTTGGTCCTACAGACATTACTAAATTACGAATTCAATTATTAGATGAATATGGAAGACCATTTAATTTAAACAATTCAGATTGGAGTTTTGTAGTCACATTTGAATGTTTTTATAATTAAACAGAAACCCACTTTCTACAAAATTTCATCAGCAAGACCAAGCTTTTTATACTTTTTTGAATTCCAACTCCAAATGTTAGGAGAGTCATTAGCCAAATAATAATTTAACTTTTCAGGTGTTAAGTTAGACTCAACTTTAACACACAATACATCATACAATAAATTTTTAAAGTCTTCGCTATTTTCTTGACTACATTGCTTAAAATAGTTCCAATAAATGTTATTTGTCGAATCACAGTGTAATTTACTTAAATAAACTTTGGCATTTTTACTAATAATTCTATAACTACATAACGCAGCCAATACAAATCCGCTATCATAACATTCTTTGTCAATAATTGAAACAATCTCATATATACATTGATTTCTATAATTCACAAAATTCATTAGTTCATAAAATAATCCGCCTTTACTGTTAATATGAATATAAATTTTGAAATCATTAAATACAAATACATATTTGTTTTTAATAATATAATTTATAAACTGAATTAAACAACCTATGCTTTCTTTATTAACTAAACTATCAAAATAAATGTGATTATCAATCAATTCAACTTTATCACAATTAAGGACATTATAATATTTATCATATAACTTAGAACCAGTTGTATTAATTATTTTGCAATTATAATTAAGATCACAATGTTTTCTTTTATGATGAATGTCAGGGTTAATAGTTGAATTTAACATTTAAATAATATATTATATGTTATTTAATTTTAATATTAATACTAGCATCAATTTTTTAAACAATTTTAATATTAATCTTGTTTTAAACAAAAACAAAAACAAAAACAAAAACAAAAACAAAAACAAAAACAAAAACAAGATTGTTGTTATAGTTTAAAAAAATTGAATACAATTATTTCTTAATAGTCATAAGCCTTCAAACAAAAAAGCAATACATCAAACAAACGCAATGATCCACTCGCTTTACATTCCCATTATTTCGTCAAGCACGAGCGAGGACTATGTCAAGGTGATGTTTGCCAATCACAATATCGGCAAGGTGTCTCACGTTGATTTCGTTCAAAACTTGGTGAAGGGCCGGCGCGAAGCTTTCGTTCATTTCGAAGAGTGGTTTACCACTCCAGAAGCAACGAAGCTGTATAATGATATTGTGAATCCGAATGTTAAGGCACAGTTCAAGTATTGTGAATCGGGAAAGTTTTGGCCGCTGTTGGTGACTACAAATTCGAAGGAAAAGGTATACAATCCGGACTACAAGAATCTGACAAAGAAGGAGGTGAAGACGGGATACAAGTCGTCGCTGATGCATTACTGTTCCAACTATGCGAGTGCAAGCAAAGATGGAAACAAGAAACAACATGTTCTTGGAAATCAGCCGAAGACAGTGGTAAGTATTTGAATGTTTGACTGGATAACCACGGAAAAAAATCCAAAAAAAACATTTTTTTTCTTTTATTTAACTTTTTCCTTTTTTTTTCCATTTTTCTTTTTCTACAAAAATTGATAATCTTATTTTATTATTAAAATTAAACTATTAATTCAAGTAATAATATAAAATGGGAGCGGGAGTATTACCACTAGCACTATATAAAGGAACATTATTTTTACTATTAGGACAAGAAAGAAAAAATAACTTATGGAGCGATTTTGGAGGAAGCACGATTAAAGGAGAGAAACCATTTAAAACAGCAATTAGAGAAGGTTGTGAAGAATTAAACGGACTTTTAGGCGATGAATATGAATTAGAAGAGCAAGTAACAAGTAGTTTAATTACTTCAATTAGTTGTGATAGATATACGACCTATATTTATAAGACAGCTTATGATAAAAAGTTGCCAAATTATTTTGCAAATGTAAATAAATTTGCCGAAATCCATTTAAAAGATGCTATTGAAAATAATGATAATGGACTATTTGAAAAGAGGCAAATATTATGGGTCCCATTAAATCAATTAAGAAGTACAACGTTAACATCAAACTCAAACATTCAATTACGAGAGCATTATAAGCCTATTTTAAAGTCAATCTTAAAAAATGAGGAATTTATTATGAGATTAATGACCCAAAATTAAATCTATTAAAATACATTTTTTTTATATATTTTATATTTTATATTTTATGTTAGTTCACAATATTGAAAATATTTTCACTATATTATAATCATTAATAATGGAGCTAACTAATGAGACTAGAAATAAATATGGTATAGTTTATACACCCAATCCGCTAGTTACTAAAATTTTAGATTTAATACCACAACATTATTATCAAAATCCCAATCTAAAATGGTTAGATAGCGGCGCAGGAAATGGTGCTTTTGTTCTTAATCTATATAATCGCCTAGTAAACGATCTAAGCGGTTCAATACCAAATAGTGAAACTCGCAAAACACATATAATTGAAAATATGATAACTATGTGTGAAATATATCCGCCACATATTGAAAAGCTTCGCACATTATTTTCTCATACTCATAAAGCAAATATAATAGCACAAGATTTTCTTACGCTACAATCGCAACAGTCACTACAATCACTACAATTTGACATAATAATTGGTAACCCACCATATAATATAAATGGCAAAATAAAAACACCGACAAACAATAATATAACAAAAAATAATGACGGAAAACAAAGTTATGTTGATTTTGTAAATCAAAGCTTAATGCTATTAAAACCAAATGGACTATTAGCATTAATAATACCAACATTATGGATGAAACCCGATAAAGCAGGGTTATATAATACACTCACAACAGGCAATTTTACTATAAAAAAATTAGTTTGCTTATCAACATCACAAACACAAAAAGAGTTCAATTACCAAGCTCAAACACCAACATGCTATTTTTATGGAGTATTAAACAATATTCAAAAACAAGAAAAACAAGAAAAACAAGAAAAAATACATACAATAAAAGTGTATGATAGTTGCTATAAAAATTATGTTGATTATTTAATAAGACCACATTATCCAATTCCAACGCATGGAACAAGTATAATAAACAAGTTATTATATTATGTAGATCTAGTAGGACACTTAAAAGTATATAAAACAAACACCCCACCTAGAGGTTCGCTATTTTCTAATGAAGCAACACAAACCAATACATTTCACAATATATTAACTACCAAACTCTGTAAAAAAACCCCATTATTAGTCAAAAACTATTCAAATTGCGCCCAAGCATTTTCAAATATACCAAAATTAATAATGGCACATAAAATGCACGGATTTCCATATTTAGATAGCTCAGGACATTATGGACTATCATCACGAGACAATTATATTATAAGCATTAAAGACTATAGCCTTAATGAGTTACAACAAATTCAAGCATTTCTCTCAAGCAAAACAGCGCTATTTATATTTTCAACAACAAACTATAGAATGCGCTATTTAGAACGCTATGCTTTCCAATTTATACCAGCTATTACTAAATTAATAAATTTTCCAAATTTATTAGGTTTAACACTTGTTGAGCGAGAGAAATTAATAAGTAATTTTTTTAATTTCTCTCATATAGAAAATACAAATATTGCTGCATTTACTAATTATTACCATTTTATAGACAATTAAATACTAATTACTTAATTAGTTAATTACTTCGTTTTCTAAAACCTTTTTTGTTTTTGAATGTGTTTTTCCTTGTATTTGTCCTTGTCTTTGTCTTCTATTAACTTTTTTAGTTGTATTTTTGCCACCACCAAAAGCAGAGCCCGTATCTACTGTAGATACATGCTCTACTTTTGGCTTTTCAAAAGTGAATCTATAAACATTATTTGGACGTAAATTATCTAACTTATCAAGTAAATACTGTTGTTTATAAATCATTTCCTCATTATTTCTTCCTACAACATTTATTGCGGCTTTTTTATCTACATCGTTGTCGAAAGTTGATTTTTTCTCTCCAATAATATCAAGTGTAGGTCTTGTGTCGTATTTATCCCAATGGGTGGTAAAAGTGCTAGTCCCACTATCTTTAGCTTCAATTTTTGCTAATATGTATCCACTACCGATGCTAATAGTATTACCTGCTATGTTTTTAGTAAATGGCCACCATTCTTCTGGTCTGTATTTTTTTCTTCGATTTAACATATTTACTGGTATATTATTCTTATCAGTGTTGACAATTCTGCCTAATCTATAATCATGCTGTATAACTGTATTATATTGTCCAAAACTTAAACCACATCGGCGTTTACCTTCAGTATGATAGGGCATAATTGTCACATCAACTGATTCTGTATCTTCACTCGCTACTAAAGTATCATCTGGTTCATCTGGAGCACCTGATTCCTTTGGACCACCTAGTGTTCTCTTTACTTTACTACGTGTCTTTCTAGCTTCTTCTACACGTCTTCTACTTCTAGCCATTGTAGCAAGTTGTTGTGGCGATTGCCCTGCTGCAGTAGCCAATTGTTTTTTCTTCGCCCTTAGGTCATCTAAAATGCCCTGTACTGCTGGATCGTTATTAATATCAGATTTTGGTTTTCTAAAATCAGCAAACTGTTTCTCAGTTGGATAATCAGACGGAGTAAAAGCACGTAATAAGGCAGTTGCTGCACTATATATTTCGTCTGCATAATTTTTTTCCAGTTCCGCTTTTTTATCTGCTAATTTAAGTTCACTATTTTGGACTACACGATTCATATATGTTTCCGTTAAGTTTAAATCATCAGCTGAAAAGTGAGCCTTAACAAAGTCATCTGTAAGTTGTGCTAAACTTGTAGTCGATTTTTCAAATTCGTCGTGAATCTTTGTATATGCTATATTCTTTTCTATCTTGTTAGAACGAGAAATATCAGCCTCTTTTTGTATGGAACTCTTTATTATCTCTATGGATTCAGTCTCTGAAAGCAAAAGATTTGCTGTTTCTTTAGTTGGTGTTGAATCCATAACACCTGCTCTTGTTGAAAGTATTGCCGCCATTAATTTATCATTTGATATATTATCATCAATACTAATATTAGTAGCTTGAAGTTCTGAATTTATTACATATTTTAATGTTTTACCATTCATAACAACATCAAACGACATAGTTTCTATTGGTATAAAAGTGGGTTCCAATACACTTAATATATAAGACAATTTTAAAATTAAAATCTCTAATGTTTTTAAAGTAGACATTGGAAACTCTATAGTTGTAATATTTGCTGGATTTAAAATATATTCTTTGTATTTTTTAAGTTCATTAATACATTCAAATAAAAATAAATTATTTGAAGTATATTTCTTTTTAAACAAATCTGTTAAGCGTGCCTTATCATCCTTACTATTACTATTTAACATATTATTAATTAATATTGTTAGTTTACCATTAACGTAATCCCATAATGAGGCAATTTGATAACCAACATGATATACTTGTAATGTTTCAACATTTAAATCTACACTATCAGGCTTTATAGCACTTTTCAATAAATTATTATACTTAGTTTCCATAGGATGACTAATTGGAACATACAGTTTTATTGGAAATGAGGTTTTATTTGATGATTGATTAAATTTATTTCTAAATTTACTTGTAATGTCATCTACATTTATATTAAAGCTATAACCAGCATAATAAATAAGCAACATTAAAAAAGTAGGGAGCTGGTTTTGTTTAAATATATTTATAGCCAAAAGACTTTCTACACTAACCTTACTAGTGGCTGCTTCTACATCAGGTTCTTCATCAATTACATCAAAATTCTTTCTAAATAATGGGGCACCTTTTACATTATAAAAATACATATCAAATGTTAACAGTAAAAAAGGTTGCGTTAAAAGTCCTAACATATTATACTTGGATTTCCAAACATAAGTCGTTAATCCAGTATCAACACGATTAATATCATGATACCGAAATAGCGTTTTAATAGATAGTGTATAATCATTATGAATAACCGAGTGTAATTCTTTAATATTTTTTTTTTCAGTAGCTTCTTCAGGCCTGTCGTTGTCATCAAATTCATCAAGATTAAATATAGAAAACATATCGGAATCAAACCACGGCGGAGCTGTAGCTCCTGGAACCTCCGCTTTCTTATTTATTGCTATAAGAATGATTTCAGTAGTACTACCAATACGTAAATTTTTAGCAATAAAATTAGTTTCTGTTTTTCCCGTTTTTCCTGTTGGTTTATCATACATAAATGTTTTAATTAAGTCACCTGATTCATGTTGTTTATCTAATATAGCTTTTAAAGTTGGTCTCTCATCCGTTTCAGCTTTTTTCATATCTCTCTCTCTCTGCGAGTCACCAAATATTTTGTTAAATAATGGCGTAGGATCTGATGGTATAGTAGTGGTTGTCTTATTAATAATTTCAGAAATTACATTAAGTTTTTCATAAAACTCGTAAAAATGTTTAAAACCATCTATTCCCATTATATACTATAATATATAATTACAATTATTTTATATATTAAATAATTGTATTTATTTAACACACTATATATTTAACACACTATATATTTAACACTAGTTTATATATTTAACACTAGTTTATATATTTAACACTAGTTTATATATCAATACTAATATAACACTCACTAACACTATCTATACTATTTAAGCTATTTAAGCTATTTAAACTATTTAAGCTATTTAAGCTATTTAAACTATTTAAGCTATTTAAACTATTTAAGCTATCAAAATAATTATTATTATAGTTAATAGTATTAACAAAAAAAGGATTGGTTATATATTGTTCTTTAATATAATTATTAACATCGTGAAAAATGTTATATTTTTCACATATACTAACATAATATAAATTTACATTATATATATATTTATAATAGCTAGCTTGAACGAATGTGTTATTTTCTTGAATAAAAAGCGTGAATATATATTTTCTAAAATACTTATGAAGTAACATAATACATATAAATAAATCTAATACACTATTATTTAGTTTATAACCATTATTATGACAAAAATTATATGCGGCAACATAATTGCTATCGGTATATGGATATGTTTGTGCGTTATATTTTATAAAGTCGGCAATAAACTTTTCTTTACAAAGTTTAACTTCTTCACTATTTGAATAGTCAATATTTAAATTTTGAACTTCATTAAACAACAAACTACCTAATTCATACGTATTATTAATATCTAAATAATAAATAAGTTTTTTATAGTTTTCATTTAAATTATTTTCTATGACATAACCAAAATCGTAAATAATGATTTTATAATTGCTAGTGTCACCTGTATCACTTACACTGGTATTCAAGGTTTGTTGCCTAAATATTTTCCAATTGGCATCATGTAAATCTGAATGAACGTATTTACTAAACATATAAATGTCTTTAATGAAAAGAGCAAGTAAACAAATAATAACTTGTTTTTTATAATTACTAATATTTAGACTGTCAAACGCTTCTCCTTCAATATATTCCATTATCAAAAAATGCCTACTTTTCATTAGTGGCTTTGGAATCATAATAATTTTATGATCGTAATATTTATTATAAAAATATTCATTATTAGCATATTCATTAATCATATTTATTTGTTTTTTTAAATTAACTAAAAAAGCATCAAAATTAAAAATAGTATTATATTTTTTAAAGCATTTACAGTTAGTAACAAAAAAGCTATATATTTTAAAAAAATATATAGGATAAATAAGTTGATATTCAATTTCAGGATGAACTACTTTAATAGCAACACTAGCACCAATACATGAGTTGTTAGCACCAATACACGAGTTGTTAGCACCAATACACGAGTTTTCAAAAGTATTATAAGGCGGTTTAATAATGCCTTTATAAACTTGTGCTATTGAGCCAGATTTAATACTATAATTAGTATCTAGTTCAACAAAATCGTCAAACTTGATTCCAAATTCTTCATAAAACAATGATTTAGTATAGCTAATATTATGTATATAACAATTTTCATAATATTTTGAAAAAACTTCACTTATAAACTTATTACTTGAACTATTATTTTTTAAAAATAATAGTTGATTGTTAGTCCATTGAATTAGTTTAATAATAATACAACCATTTAAATTAATAGTATAACTAAGAAACAAAATTAACTTATTGCTTGTATTATTAAAACATTTATAATAGAAATAGTTGAACGCCACACTATTTAAAAACATAATAAAGAAAACAAAATATTTTGTTTTACAATAATAATCAAAACATAAACTTGCTATAAATTTATAGCAAGTAAAAATGGCTTTTATTATATTACAATTACAACTTAAGCAACTTAAGCAATAAGTCATCAATAATTTATATATATTAATTAATAGTTATTTATTATTAAATTATTATTAAATAAGTATAACAATAAATAATAATAAATAATTATAACAATAAATAATAAATATAAATAATAAAAAATAAATAGTTAATAATATATTAATACTATTATTAACTATTATGGCATCAGATAATGGGATTGTATTAGAAACTATTAAAAATTCGATTTATAATATAATCGAAGAAGAATATAAATCCTATTTAGAGACACACAAATTATTATTAATTGAAAAAAAAGAACTAGAAAAAGTAGTAAGTGACTATTATAGCACAAATTCAAAAACCATTAAAAGTAAAATAAGAGAGCTATTAAAGGAAAAATTTGTCAATGACTATAATTCAACATTAGTTGAAAATATATTATTAGATATTTTTCAAGAAAAAGATATTAATGTGCTAAAAATAGTAAATGAACTAGATGCACTACAAAACAAAAATTTGAAAGAGTTTGTCTTACCGTTAATAAACAAGAGTTTGAATTTAAACATATCATTAATAGACAATTATATAATTATAAACTCAACTAATCCAAAAGCTATAACAGAACATACTAGCTTATATGAAAATATAAGTAAATATAAATTTATATATTCAATAAATAATGACTTGTTACACAACTATGAAAATGACGAAAAGATAAACGTTATTAAGAAGCATTTAGAGGAAAATACAACAAATACAACAAATACAACAAATACAATTACTATTCAATGCTATTATTTGAAGGATGAAACAAGGACTTAAAGAGTTAATAAAAATAATATAATATATTATACTTTGTATAATAATGGTAAATATAAGAACAAGCAAAAAGCGCAAGTCGGATTATAATAGAACTAGAAGTAGACTTTCTAGAAGAGTAAAAAGAGGAGGAGGAGGATGGTTGTTTGACATGTTTGGTTCAGCCAAACCAGCAGAAGACACAACAAGAGCAACAAAAGTAGATGAGTTATCTCGTTTGCCTGTAACCACTGAAGAACAATATTTAACAGAGTTAAATAAAATTCAAACCACTTATAAGTATATAAAAGATATACATATCAATACTGGGGTTATGCCGGACGACACAACGCTAACCGAGTCCGAAAAATTAACAAAACCGACAAACGCGTTGAAGGATACATTAGATAAGCTGTTTGCTTATCAAAAAAATAGAATTAAAGAGTATGGAGCTTTATTTATAACTAGTGTGCCAGAATATCCCTATGCAAGAAACCCAACGACTGAAGAGAAAAGGACAGCGGCAGAGATAAACGCCAGCAGAAGTAGGGAACCTGTTTATATACTTGATGACAATGGACGTGGCTTAGTACGCGTCTAGCAATCTTAAAACTATAACAACAAATTAAATAATCTACAAATTTTAAAGAAAAAATTGATAATTAACATTAGCCAATGTTAACTATTAACTATTATTTATGGAAATATGTGTTACGCGCTTTACAGACACAACCTATAATGAAAATAGGAGTTGGTTAAACAAGAACAATGAGGCAAAAGGTTGTATATATGGGACACCAGTTAAAATTAAAAATTCTATTTTACCAGATTCAACATTATTAGTAATAGAAATGAACAATACTAAAAATAAAATAGAAGGCATTGGAATTATAAAAAATAATTTAACACAAGAAAATAGAAAATATTACAAAATTTATAGTGATAATAACTACAATCGATTTATATATAAATCGCAGTTTAGAATTGACAAAGACGATTTTTCAGCCAACGAAAAAGAAGTGCTAACTTCATTAGAGCATTTCTTATTTAAAACGCCATATCACTGTAAAAGAGGACAAGGCATACAAAAAATACCGCTTAAAATAGTAAACCATGAGGAACCTAATTTTGTAAGGTTCTTAATAAATATGTATATTTCAAGAAAACTTCAAGAAAAGAACACAACACAACAATAATAGTTTAATAGTTTAATATTTTATTATTGGTTAAATAATAAAACTAAATAATAAAATTAAATAATAAAACTAAATAATAAAATTAAATAATAAAACTTAGTATTATATTATGACATCTAATACAAAGTTAACAAATCTCAATACAAATATTGATGATTATAGTATTGAAGAATTATATAATTTACTTGAATTAGAAGAATTCACACGCGAACAAATAATTCTAAGTGTTAATTATTTAACAACAAATGTGTTTAATAACAATGAAACAATTAAAGAATTTTTTTTAAATATACAAGACAAGCTTTTAAATTATTTAACAACTTACAATAGTTCTTTTGATAATATGCTACATGCTAACGCAAATAGTAATATAGAAACAAATAATGATGACATGAGCGAAACTAGTGACATAAGTGAAACTAATGATAACCTTAACCTTAAAGAAGGGTTTACTGGCTTAAATATGGAAACAGACCCTATAACAAGTACCCTAACAAATGACACTATACAACCATTAAGTAATTTTGTAATTAGCAATGTATTACGAAAAAAGAAGTTTTATTTTGATACAACACAAAGACTATATTCAAACGAAGACCCAACAAACTGTAAAATGTATATTCAACGCATAATAAATGTTGTAAAAGCAAAACTTATATCATTAACTTGTAAAGTCCCATTATTAATTCACACTTCAAAACAAAATAATTTTTTCACAATACAAAAATTCGTAGGACCAGTTTGCGATTTTTCAGCACAAATAATAATAGACGATGGTTATTATGAAGAAAGTGTAGCAATGGCTGAAACCATAAATATTAATATACAAAAAAAAGCAAATAGCTTACAAAGTGAAGATAGCTCTGGCTCCTACTTTTTGAAAGATTTAACTTTTTCCTTTAATTATCTTAATAAAAGTGTATTTGAATTGAGCTTTAATTCTATAACTGATTTATCTTATGCTATAAGTTCTTATAGCATAGATTTTACATCAACAGCAAACACTTATTATGCATTATCTAATATTTTAGGTTTTACTAGTGCCGCTATTATAAATTCAGATATTATACCTAATACTAATACTACAGGACCGCTAACGCTAACATCACCCAAACCTTATAATACTATAAGTAATAAATTACCATTTTTCTTTTGCTTTGAAGACAATAATCATTCAATTAATAGCAACTATATATGCCAAAAAACAAATATTATACAATCGCGTGTATTAGCGCGAATT
>Ga0207938_1000092_pt1 | contig 14475 bp, 15 predicted proteins | sample LakMenEpi15Mar12_FD_150671 | JGI IMG/M metagenome (GOLD analysis project Ga0207938, IMG submission 150671) | Freshwater microbial communities from Lake Mendota, WI - 05MAR2012 deep hole epilimnion (SPAdes) | ecosystem: Environmental > Aquatic > Freshwater > Lake > Epilimnion/Euphotic zone ...
TAGCCTAAAAGCTAAATACCTATCCCAAAAACTCCTGTTGATGAAAAAAAGTGAGGAATGTTTTATCGGCAACTGCATTTATCCTGCAAAACTCTTTATCAAAAATCTTTTTGCAAAAGGCTCTTAATGTTTGCAAAAAAGTGAGGCTTAATTTACTTCAAAATGTAACCCCGGCGTAACCCCGAAGAATTTTTGATAATTTAGAAATCCCCATAACCATTTATATAACTGGCGTTCCCGACGAGATTCGAACTCATGGCCTCAAGATTAGGAATCTTGCGCTCTATCCTGCTGAGCTACGGGAACCACAGGCAAATATTAGCTTTCACAAGAAAATTTGTCTATGGGGTCAGTCAAAAAGGCAATATACAAAAATCCACAAACCCTTGCTGTTTTTCCCGAAATTCGCCACATTAGTGAACAAAAATAGACTTGAGAATAATATGGGATTTAATTGTGGAATTGTTGGTCTACCAAATGTTGGTAAATCAACCTTATTTAATGCGTTAACAGCAACTGCAGCTGCACAAGCAGCAAACTATCCGTTTTGCACCATTGAACCTAACGTTGGACGCGTAGGTGTGCCCGATGATCGCCTAGAGATCTTGGCCAAACTTGCTAGTTCGCAAAAAATTATTCCAACCCAACTTGAATTTGTTGATATTGCAGGTCTAGTGCGTGGCGCTAGTAAAGGTGAAGGACTTGGTAACCAGTTCTTAGGACATATCAGAAGTGTTGATGCTATCTTGCATGTACTACGCTGCTTTGAAGATGATGACATCACTCACGTAGATGGATCTGTCGATCCCATCCGGGACCTTACCACTATAGAAACTGAACTGCTGTTAGCTGATCTTGAGTCAGTAGAAAAGCGTATTTCAAATTTAGAAAAACGCGCCCGCGGCAATGACAAAGAAGCAAAAGAAATTTTAGAGGTAATTCAAAAGGTTTTACCCCTGCTACAAGAAGGCAAACCTGCAAAAGCAGCTAAAATAGCTGAAACAGAAAAAGAGACCTTTGAACAACTGCAATTGCTTACATCTAAACCCATTTTGTATGTGTGCAATGTGTCAGAAGAAGAAGCTGCAACAGGTAATAGCTTTACCGAAAAAGTTATAGCATATGCCAAAAGCAGGGGTGATTCTGCCGTTATTATTTCTGCTGCAATAGAAGCTGAGGTTTCCAGCCTCAACGACGAAGCAGAACAACAAGAATTTTTACAGTCCTTAGGACTAAAAGAAACTGGTCTACGTCAAGTTATTCGTGCTGGGTATGGATTGCTGGACTTATTAACATTTTTCACCATCGGGCCAAAAGAAGCACGCGCATGGACTGTGCATAAAGGCGCCAAAGCCCCTCAGGCAGCAGGTGCTATCCACACCGATTTTGAACGTGGCTTCATTTGCGCTGAAACCATAGCTTACGATGACTACGTTACGTGTCAGGGCGAACAAGGCGCAAAAACTTTGGGGAAGCTTCGTCAAGAAGGGCGAGACTACCTTGTGCATGACGGGGACATTTTCCATTTTAGATTTAATGTCTAGCCAATCGCAGTTGCAATGAAGTTTTAAAAGGTATTTAGCATATTAAATATTCATTTATACACATGCCATGCGTTTTGTTCTTGTATTTTCTCAAAAACACGGCTAAATCTTAACCACAATTAACAAATTAACTCAGTGAAGGTTTCATGTCTGATATTACCGCACGCGTAAAACAAATTGTTGTCGATCATCTTGGCGTAGATGCCTCAAAAGTTATTGACGGTGCAAATTTTGTTGACGATCTCGGCGCAGATAGTCTTGATCAAGTTGAACTTGTAATGAAGTTCGAAGAAGAATTCAAATGCGAAATTCCCGATGACGCTGCACAAAAGCTAACAACAGTTGGCTCAGCTATCGTGTATCTCCAGGAAAAATTTAATTAAATACAATGAGAAGAGTCGTTGTTACTGGTGTTGGCGCCATTACGCCACTGGCAAATGGTGCCCAACTAACTTGGGGAAAGTTAATCTCTAGTCAATCTGGCATTAGCTCGATTGATGCTTTTGATGTGTCGGATCTCTCAGCAAAAATTGCTGGGTCGCTTCCACTTCAACCAAGTGATGCACCAATACAACCAGGGCTCTTTAATGCTTCTGACTATTTAGAGCCTAAAGAACAACGAAAAATTGACCGTTTTATTTTGTATGCTATAGCAGCTGCAGATGAAGCGGTTAAAGATTCTGGATGGCAACCTACTGATAGTGAAGGCAGAGAACGTACAGGCGTAACCATTGGTTCGGGAATCGGCGGCCTTCCGTGGATTTACGAAACTTCTGTCACCCTACTCCAACAAGGTGCACGACGTGTTAGCCCTTTCTTTATTCCAGCAAGTCTAATTAACTTAGCATCAGGTCAAGTTTCAATTCGTCATGGATTTCAAGGACCAAATCACGCAGTTGTCACAGCTTGTGCAACAGGTGCGCATTCTATTGGTGACGCAGCCCGCATGATTATGCTTGATGATGCAGACGTTATGGTTGCAGGCGGAGCAGAAGCAGCCGTTTGTCGGGCTGGAATGGCTGGATTCGCAGCCTCTCGCACTCTTTCTACAGCATTTAATGACAATCCTACTAAAGCTTCTCGCCCTTGGGATAGAAACCGTGATGGTTTCGTCATGGGTGAAGGCTCAGGAATTGTTGTCCTAGAAGAATATGAACACGCGAAGAAGCGTGGCGCTAAAATTTATGCGGAAGTTCTTGGCTATGGCATGTCTGGTGACGCCCATCATATCACTTCACCTGCTGAAGATGGTGGCGGCGCTTTCCGTGCCATGCGAGCTGCCTTAAAAAATGCAGGCCTTGCACCGGAAGAGATTGATTATATCAACGCTCACGGTACCTCCACACCAGTTGGTGATCCCATTGAAGTTACAGCCATAAAGCGCCTATTTGGCGATCACAGCTACAAATTAGCAGTATCATCAACCAAGTCTGCAACTGGTCACCTGTTAGGTGCTGCTGGTGCTGTGGAATCAATTTTCTCCATTTTTGCGATGCAAAATGGAATATTGCCCCCCACATTAAACCTTGATGAGCCATCTGAAGGATGCGACCTTAATTTCGTGCCACACACAGCACAAGAAAAGAAGCTCAATTATGTTATGTCAAACTCGTTCGGGTTTGGCGGAACAAACGCATCCTTAATATTCGGAAAAGCTCCTTAAACCTACGCAGCTGCTGCAGGATCAGCCATACGTAAAGCACTTGCTCCTTCAGGATTTGGGTTTAACAGTTTTAAATCAAATGCGGCTTTACTGACTGATTCATCTTTATTTGGCCCTTGCCCTGAAACAACTGGATATTTTTTTAAATCTTCCACTGTTTCTTTCTTATGAAGTTCATCACGCACTGGATTAGGTGCATTTGCGCTATCTAAAATAGTAGTGCCACTTTTATTTTTCAGTGAACTTTCGTCATCTTGGCCTGCTAAAAGCTCAGCCTGAGAAGGCAACGCTGCCGCTGATGTTTCAACTTTTGCATGCTCGAGTATTTTACCATTTTTAACCTCGGGCATTTCAGGTTGAGCATGGACTTGACGATTAGCCATCAACACACTTAACAATACACCATCAAGATCACCGGCACACAATGCTGTTACAGACAAAAAAACCATACAGCTACAAATTAATCTTCTCATACAGACCTCAAAATCTATTTTGTTATCTATATATTACGCTAAGAATATTAATATTTATTTAATTTATAGTTTGACGTAATATGTTGATTCATTAAGATGATTTAAAGTTTGGTTTTGCTTTTACCCAACCAGCAGGAAGATCTCGATTAATATCAACATTCAAAGGATTTTTAATAATTTCTTCTATAGGATCGCTCAAACTAACAGAAATTTGACTTGGTTTCACTACTGGTGATGGCTTAACTTGCCTAGGTTTCGCTTTTGAATTTTTTCGACTTCTTCTATTGTTAGCTTTCGGTAATGACTGCACAGGTTGTGATAATTCTTGAATATGCTCGTTTACTTCTGCGACCTCAGTCTCCTCTACTAGTTGATCAATTTGATCTGCTTCAGCAACATCATCTTGTGTTGCAACAACTTCTTGCATTCTGGGCGTGGCATGAAGTTTCTTAAATGCCTTTTCCATTAATTCTGCCGTTTTTTTATCTCGTGAAACAGACGTCTGCCCACCAAGCACAACAGCAAAAACACGAATTGGCTTTCCATCAGCGGCAATTCGCTGAGCGGACACACTAATGTTAAATCTAGATGCAAACGTAAATCCAGTTTTAATGCCATCGCACCCGGTAAATGAATTCAACATGCGGTTATGGTTACGTATAGGCTTGCCATTAAAACTAAAGGTTTTTGTTTTAAAATACGCGTATTCTTTGGGGAAATTTTTGTGAAGGGCCCTGGCCAAAGTCATCATATCTTTAGCTGTTGTAACTTGTCTTCTATCAGGTAAGCCTGTGGGGTTATAAAATTTTGTGCGCGTCATTCCTAATTCTTTTGCTTTTTGATTCATCAGTTCAGAAAATTTTTCGACACTCCCTGAAAGACCCTCGGCAATGGTTACCGACATATCATTAGCTGACCTAGTAACCAACGCGTAGATAATGTCTTTTACACTGATTGTTGAGCCCATCTTTAGCCATAAGTTGCATGGCTCTTGTTGCGTTGCCCGTTTTGAAACTGAAAATCGTGTTGTCAGGTTTATTTTGCCATTTTGAATAGCTTCGAAAATTAAATACAAAGTCATGATTTTAGTTAATGATGCCGGAGGACGAAGTTCATCAGCTCGGTGACTTGCCATAACTTTTCCAGACTGACCATCAACAATCATGTATGCAAAGTTATTAGCATGCGCATTCGAAGGATTTAAAAAAACCAAAACAAAAAAAATAAAGCAATTTAAAATCTTCTTCACACATTTCTCCGCAATCAACACACATATAGAGTAACAAAAAACCAACAAAATCGGAAGCTATCTTGTGAAAATTACCAACTATATTTTTTGAAATATTCCGGCACTTAAACAAACTATAGCTGCAGTTTCTGCCCGCAATATATTTTTTCCAAGAGAAATAGGACGAGCGCATTTTTTTAACATGCCCTGTTCTTGGACTGACCACCCGCCTTCTGGACCAATAATAAACCCAGCAGGAAATTCTATTACAGTATCAGCAGAATCAGATCGTTCCAATGCTGCATACCAGTGAATATCACTCGTTAACGTATTTAAAAATTCCCTTAAAGCCAATGGCGCGTGAACTTTTGGCACATCAAGTCGTTCACATTGCTGCGAAGCTTCCTGCGTATTTTTAATCAAACGTTCAATATTTAAGCGGTGGCTATTAGTTCGTTCACACATTATTGGCTGCAGATCTGTGACCCCAAGTTCCGTTGCTTTTTCTATCAAAAAGTTCATTGGGTCGTTTTTAATAGGGGAAAATGCCAACCAACAAGGTTGAGTTTTTTCAGGAGGACGCATTTGATCTAAGCACTTATAACTGGGCTTTTCGTAAACAATTTTCCATTCACCACATTGTTCATTAAATCCAAAAAAATGTTGCCCCCGCTCAAAACGTAAAACCTTTTCTAAGTAATGACGCTGATCCTTAGTCAGCTCAATAATTTGCCCTGCATTCAAGGTTTGGGTAAGGTAAAGTCGTGTCATAATTTTAAATTTCTTAGTCCTATACAGTTTCTACCATACATTCACCTAGCACGCCTACATAGACCCATTGGCATATGGTTACTACTGTGGCCATGTTTTTGTGGGCTTGCAATTAGCCATGGCAGTCTTTTCGACTATATTCTATTTTTCATTGGCGCAGTTACCTTACGTAGCGCTGGTTGTGTTATTAATGACTTGGTTGATAAAGACATAGACACAAAAGTTGAACGCACAAAATCAAGGCCTTTAGCAGCCAACCTGCTTACCAAAACACAAGCATATATTTTCTTAAGCTTTCTACTTAGCATTGGCGCATGTATCTGGATATTATTAAGCCCAGCAGCCAAATGCATAAGTGTTGTTGCAGCAATTCTTATGGTTATTTACCCATTCATGAAGCGTTTTACCTTTTGGCCTCAACTATTTTTAGGATTCACTTTTAATATTGGGTTGCTTATTGCGATTGCTCACGTTTCAACGCTTACGTTTTCCTGGCAACTTCTATGCTTATTCGCAAGTTTGGTTTTATGGACAATTTTTTACGACACTATTTATGCATTCGCCGATATTTCAGATGACTTAAAAGCCAATGTAAAATCAACAGCAATTGTCATGCGTAATGCCCCTAAAACCTGGTTAACATGCATCAATTTATTGCTACATATCACGCTGCTTATATTTTTTGAGATAAATGGAATTATTCCTATAAGTATTGGATTTTTATTTTTGCAAAGACTCCTGAGTCAATGGAACCCAAACGATGCAAAAAACAGTATCAAAATTTTTGGACTTTGCCATTTTTGGGGATTAATAGAATGGCTTTGGCTCGAGGCTATAAGGGTCATCTCCCCATAGCACTTTACCATCTCCTTGATGCTCATCAACCCAAACTGGTATGTAGGTTATGTGCACAGTTATTGGGTTTTCTAATGTTTCTGTTTTTGTCTCGTCTGTCTCAATAGCTGTTTTTACTTCATCTTTTTCAAGATTCAACAACCAACTTGCAAATTTTCCAGCTTTCTCTAACCGAATACAACCCGATGATAAAGCACGCGAATATTTTTTAAACAATTCTCGTTGAGGTGTGTCATGCATGTAAATAAATTCATCATTTTGCAGATTAAATTTCAACAAACCAAGGGCATTTTTTTTGCCAGGCCTTTGCTTGAAAATATAAGGAAAATCGTGAATATCTACTTCACTCCAATCAACTGTACCAGGATCAACTTCGTTTTCATCATGGTCAAAAACCTGTAAATCATTCTTTTCAAAGAATTCTTTATCTTCTTGAATTTGGGGCAGCTTATCTTCGAAAAGAATTGTATTTGGCACCACCCACGCTGGGTTATACTCCACACCATTAATATAACTTGTCATCTGCGGCGTAGGACGCTTAGGCTTCCCAACAATAATCTTCATACACATTTTGAGTTTTTGATCTTCAAATGCATGCAGTGTATAGGTTGGGATATTCACAATTACGGTACGGTCTGTGAACACTAAATTTTTTATTTTCGCGATACTAGCATCTATTTTTTTCAAGCGTTTTTCATAACTCCAGTTAATTCTGGATTTGGTTTCATCTCCAATAATTCCATCTGGTTCTATGCAATGCCCTGCTTGAAAAGCTTTTACAGCTGTTTCCAATTCTGTATCAAAAAATGGTGAATCAGTAGCTTTTTCCAAATACCCTAAAGACTGCAAAATCTGGCGCAACGCAGGGATATTATCGTCTTTATCACTTGGACGCAAAGGACGATTAGGCGCAAATTCAGGAAGCGTTACATCTTCCTTTGCTTTTAAAACTTTTTGCAATTTTTGCAAAAGACTAAGCTCTTTTAAATGGTTTAAAGGTAAGGCTGAATCACTTGGTGCAACTGTTACCGCAGGCACAAAAGGCTTTTTATTTAATTCTGCCGTTGCTTTGTTTGCCTGACATTTTAAACCACAGACTTCATTATTTTTTTTGGAATCACTCTTGGGGTGTAACGCAAAAATCATTAACAGAAAAAATAGATATTTCATAAAACTTCAGCCCCCTATTTCTTCTATTAGAAAGCAGAAATAGTTAACAAAAGGTGAATAGACAAGCGTAAGCTCTATTTTTGCTGGTCATTCTTACAAAATCGAAATTAAATATTGAAATTTAGTAATGAATAGCTTTTAGCGTTTCAAAATCAGCATTTATTATTGCATCTAAATGCTCTGTAATTTTTTCGATAGGCCAATTCCACCAGGCTAATTGCAAAAGAAAAGCAATCGTTTCATCGTCAAATCTTTTTCGGATAGGCTTTGCAGGGTTGCCTCCTACAATTGTGTACGGCTCAACATTTTTTGTCACAAGGCTGTTAGTGCCAATAATTGCCCCATCGCCAACGGTAATACCTTGCATGAAAGTAACGCCATTTCCTATCCAGACATCATTACCGATAACTGTATCGCCTTTGCTTGTAGCATTTACAGGTGCCGTTGCCCAAGATTTCCCCATTACTTTAAATGGATATACTGAAACACCGTCCATAGCATGATTTCCACCATTCATAATAAACCGAACACCGGTTGCTATTTGGCAGAATTTTCCAATAATAAGTTTGTCCCCCATAAATTCAAAAAGGTATAAAACATTCCTTTCAAAATTATAAATATCAACAGGATCATCGTAGTAAGTATAATCACCTACAATAATCTGAGGGCTCGCGATAATATTTTTAAGATAACACGTCCGCGTTACACCTTCGATTGGATATATGGTATTAGGGTCTGGATGCATCATAAATTTTCCTCATGTCTATCAGGTAAGAATCCCCCAACTTGAGCATCCCATAAAGTTTTGTACAAACTACTTTTAGCCAACAATTCCGAATGTGTTCCATCTGCTACAATTTTCCCAGTATCAAATACTAAAATGCGGTCCATGTGCAGTAGGGTTGATAGACGGTGCGCAATAACAATGGTTGTTTTACCAGCCATCAATTCCTTTAACGACTTTTGTATGAAATTTTCCGTTACCGAATCAAGCTGAGAAGTTGCTTCATCTAAAATTAGAATAGGTGCATTTTTTAAAATCGCTCGTGCAATTGCTATGCGTTGGCGCTGACCACCAGAAAGCTTAACACCACGCTCGCCTAACAATGATTCATAGCCATTTGATAATTTTCCAATGAATTCATGTGCATGGGCACGCTTAGAAGCTTCAATAACTTCTTCATCACTCGCATCAATTTTTCCGTAACGAATATTTTCCATCAATGACCTATGAAATAGTGACGGATCCTGCGGAATCATCCCAATGTTTGCACGCAATGAATCTTGCGTAACTTGTTTGATATCATGTCCATCAATAAGAACACACCCATTTGTAACGTCATAAAGCCGCAAAATTAAATTTACGAACGTGGTTTTTCCACCACCAGAATACCCTACCAATCCAACTTTTTGCCCCGGTTCAATTGTAACGGCTGTATCGTCAAAAAGTGGTTCAGCACCTTTATAATTGAAATTAACATTATCAAAAACAATTTTCCCTTTGTTCACAACAAGCTCACCAGCACTAGGTGCATCTTGAATTTCTGGCGCCTCTTTCAAAAGTGTTAGTGCCTGATCAACCGATCCCCAATTCGTAATAAAATCACGCAGCTGATGAGAAAGTTCAAACAACTTATCAACAATTCTAAAATTGACCATAAACACCAGCGCAAAATCTCCTGGTGATATAACATTTCTGTTATGCAAATGAACAAGTAATAGCAAAAATCCAATTGTATAAACCGAAAACACTACCCCCTGAAGCACGTAGAATTTCATTAAGAAATAGCCCTGCGCTTGAGATTGCTTTACATAATTTTTTGATGCATTTTGAAATCGCTTCATTTCAAAAGAAGACGTTGAAAATAATTTTACATTCAACATGTTAGTTAAATAATCTGACAAATGACCAAAAACTGCTGATTTAGATTCAGCATATGCCGCTGTTAAAGGTGTAACCTTTTTAAAGCCTGCGTAAACAATAACAAAAAATGTGACCATCCATAAAAGCAATCCCACAGCAAATAACACATGAACGTTTGCAAGCAGCACCAATGCTATTAAAGCTGTCAGCGCACATTGAACAAACTGATAGTTGGCCGTAAAAATAATTGTAGGGATTAAATTAAATACATCGCTGATTTTAGCAACAATACTGCCACTCAAATTATTTTGAAAAAAACTATATGAAAACGTGCCAACTTTATTAGCTAAAAATGAAGCCGTGTACGTTCTAAAATCGGATGTAAATCTAACACCACACCAATCACTGAACGGCCAAGCTAAAAACAAAAGCACTTCAAATGCAACAAAAAGAATAACCAAATACCAAAAATCTGTAATACCAGGCGTTACGGCTGCATCAATCAATCGCTTAACTATATATGGCTTAATATTCGTATCTAAGGAAACAATGCAAATTGCAAAAAACATTCCCCATATATATTTTCTGTAAGGTTTTGTCGTTTCTAAAATGAATTGAATTACGCGCATTTAGTGCCTTATTTCTTCAACAACATCGGCTCCGCGGATTGCCATGATAATAACCGCTATTGGGAAGAACAAAATAGCCCAAAGGATTGCCCAAAACCATGAACCACGGTAACGCAGGTAAAATGCAGAATCATCTTTGTGGAATCTGACATTTTTTATAAATAAGAACACACCAAGGGGCGGCCAACAAATAGCGAATACTATTAATAAAATTAAGCTTCCACTGTAGCTTAAGGGGTAAACATGTCGCGTGCTCATAACTGTCATAGAAATTCTCTTTCAATTTTCCCATTCAAAACATTCAAATTGCCCTAGCGCTTATTCTGTTATAGAGGTGTGCAGTGTTTCAACCGTTAAAAGCCGTGGCGAGACTTCTGCTTCCTCAACCGTTATCGGCACAGTCACTAAAACATCCCCTTTGGTCTCCGCCACCCTTAGGAATTTCTGAACATTTTCCGAATTTTGTTGCACTGAAAAAACATCCAAAATTAACGTATCTTCCAAGGCTTTAATAGAATGTACGTTATCTTTTTTAGTGACAAATGCATAATCATGATCACCGTATATTTTGGCATGCTGCAATTCCAAATAAAACTTATCATCCACTTGTTGTGATGCGTAAGTTTCAATCAACACACTGCCCGAAAGTATATACAAAAATCCAAAATGCCCACCATGAGTGTGTATCGGCACATACTCTCCTTTTTGCATAGCTGAACGATCAACTTGCATTTGGGGAAAATAGATTTCAAAATTTTTCAATTCACCAATATCAATCATAATATTACCTTAACTGCGCAAACCAACGTAAATATCCAAAACAACATTTTGGTGATCAAGGGCGCGCTCATCATAGACTTCAAAATCAGCAATGTAAGAGCGCTCATTTCCAAATTCAGCTGGCGTCATCGTCCATATTTTTTGCCAAGCACTAATACACACTGTGGGCATTGGACCAGATTCTGTTGTAAACTTCGCATAGTTTTGAAGTGGTATAACAAGCGTTTCAAAACCCTCTGGCACACAGTCAAACGAATCAACTTCCTCACCAATAAAATATGTATAATCCCCTGTAAAATCGCTTTCATAATCGGTATACACACAATAGGTAACGCCTGCTTTTTTACGGGTATTAATTTTTTCATATAAACCACCATGAAAATATTTTTGAACTGTAGTACCAATTTTAGCCGTTGCTAAATTCATTTCTGATGCCAAATTCGTTCTGGCTGTAATTCCAACAAGCTTAATTTCTGGTAGCGTCGTTGTTGTTTTTTTCATAATCATAATTCAGTGAATTGTGGATAGCAGAATTCTAGCACGTTCAACGAAGCTAGGATATTGTCTCAACTGCCAGACAATGCTAGCTTAGCTGTTAAGGATAAGGTGGCTAATGTACGATCAAAATAACATTTTTGCAAAAATTCTTCGCAGCGAAATTCTCTGCAAAAAAATAGCGGAAGATCAATACTTCTTAAGCTTTCATGACATTGCGCCGAAAGCAGCACTACATGCATTAGTCATACCAACAGGGCATTATAAAAATGCTCATGATTTTACATCACGCTCATCCACTGACGAAATTGTTGGGTTTTGGAAAGGCGTAAATACAACCATTGATGCATTAAACGTAGCACAAAACGGATATCGCCTTATTGCAAACACTGGCACAGATGGTCGTCAAGATGTTCCACATTTTCATATCCACATTTTAGGTGGTCAAGATCTTGGCCCAAAGATTGTTATGTCATGAACGTAACCATACGCACCATTGATAAAGTTTTATTCACAGACACCGCGCTTGAAATCAATTTGCCAGGACTTTATGGAAAGGTGGGAATACGCCCTCATCATGCTTCTATGTCAGTTGTGTTAAGCGAAGGAGAAATTCAAGTAAAATTAGCGAACAGCACAGAAACATTCACCGTTCAAAATGGCATTGCCCAAGTTAGTAATAATACCGTAGAAGTTCTGTTAGCGTCATGAGGCATAAGTAGTGCAGGTAACTTTTTATGAACTTATGGTTACTTCCTTAGAAAAGACCTTACCTAAAATTCTTGAGAAGGTTTACGAAGGTGGGCTTAAAGCTGTTATTCGTATCGAAAGTCCAGAACGTTTAAAATCAATTGATAGCGCTATGTGGACCTATACCACTCTTGGGTTTTTACCCCACGGTTCAAATGCTGACCCAGCACAGTTTCATGTGCACCAACCCATTTGGCTAACCACTAGTAGTGATAACCCCATTAATGCAACAGTTTTAGTGATCACTACTCAAGAATATGCTACAGATAAATCTTATGAACGCATCTTAGATATTTATGATGGAAATGATTTACCAAGCGTTCAAAGCGCAAAAGAACGAATGGAAAAATATCAAGAATCAGGCAATGAAATAGTACTATGGAAGCAGACCCTAAAGGGTGCTTGGGAAAAAGGAATATAAGATTATGCAAGAGCAATGGCTGCAACAAATACAAGCATCACAAAATTTAACAACTCTTGACGATTTAAGAGTTAATCTTTTAGGTAAAAGTGGCTTAGTTACTCAACAGCTTAAAACTCTAGGCGCCTTAGCACCAGAAGAACGTAAAGCTAAAGGTGCAGAAATTAATGCGCTGAAGGACCAAATTGCATTAGCCATTGAAGAAAAAAAAATCATCCTTGAAGCGCAAGCACTTGACCTGCGTTTAGCCAATGAAAAAATTGATATTACGTTGCCATCAAGGCCAGAATCCACTGGAAAAATTCATCCCATTTCAAAAGCTACTCAAGACATTACTCAATATTTTTCTCAACTTGGGTTTCAAGTTTTTGATGGGCCACATGTTGAAACGCAAGAACTGAATTTTGATGCTTTAAACATTCCTGCACATCACCCCGCCCGTCAAAGCCAAGACACATTTTATGTAAGTGGCTCAAATGATATTTTGCGCACTCAAACATCACCAGTACAAATCCGTACATTGCGTAATCACAAGCCGCCAATTCGTTTTTTGGCTCCTGGTAGAGTTTTTCGCAGTGATGATTTAGACGCAACACACACGCCAATGTTTCATCAACTTGAAGGCGTAGTTATTGAAGAAGGCATTAATTTTAGTCATTTAAAAGGCGCATTAATAGATTTTTTTAGCTGGTTCTTTGAAAATCCCAACACGAATCTGCGGTTTCGCCCAAGTTTCTTTCCCTTCACTGAACCTTCCGCTGAGGTGGACATCTTATGGAAGAATGGTAAGTGGCTAGAAATGGGAGGTTGTGGAATGATGCATCCAGAAGTTTTAAGAAATTGCGATATTGATCCTGACCAATTTCAGGGCTTTGCCTTCGGTATGGGCATAGAGCGATTAACGATGTTGAAATACGGTATTGATGATATTAGATCTTTTTACGACGGAGACACCCGTTGGCTTGATCTTTATGGATTTGGAGCACAGTCATGAAATTTTCAAATCAATGGCTAAAAAAATATTTAGAAACAGATGCAACACCTGATGATGTCGCTACAAAACTTGTTGAGCTTGGGCTTGAAGTTGAATCTGTTGATGATCCAAGCGCTAGCTTAAAAGGTTTTGTTTATGCGCGCGTTGTTGAACGCGAAAAGCACCCCAATGCTGACCGATTATCTTTATGTAAAGTCGATGCAGGAACAGGTCAACTAATTCAAGTTGTTTGCGGAGCACCAAACGTAAAAGCAAACATGGGTGTTGCCTTTGCATCAGTTGGCACAGTCATTCCCATAACTGGTGAAGCACTTAAAAAAGGAACCATTCGCGACGTAGAAAGTTGCGGCATGCTTTGTTCATCAAAAGAATTATTATTAGGTGAAGATTCAGACGGCATTATGGATTTGGGTCTTGATTATAAACCAGGCACCCCACTAACAGACATACTAACTTGCGACGCAGTTTATGATGTTTCAATCACACCAAATCGTGGCGATTGTTTTGGCATATACGGCATTGCTCGTGATTTAAGTGCCGCTGGGTTTGGAATTTTAAAATCGCTAGATTTGCCAACAATAGCAAGGCAGGGTGAAACACCAGCTGTTTCTCTTGCCACCTCTTTATGTTTTCAGTTTGGTCTTTGCCGTATTGGTGGGGTTAAAAATGCCGCCTCTCCTGCTTGGTTGCAAGATTTATTAACAAGTGCCGGGCAAAAGCCTATTAGTGCATTGGTTGATATCACAAATTATTTTTGTCTAGGGCTCGGACGCCCAATGCACGTGTTTGATGCTGACAAAGTACAAGGCCATTTGGTTGTCCGCGCGGCTAAAGACGG
>Ga0207938_1000093_pt1 | contig 14453 bp, 11 predicted proteins | sample LakMenEpi15Mar12_FD_150671 | JGI IMG/M metagenome (GOLD analysis project Ga0207938, IMG submission 150671) | Freshwater microbial communities from Lake Mendota, WI - 05MAR2012 deep hole epilimnion (SPAdes) | ecosystem: Environmental > Aquatic > Freshwater > Lake > Epilimnion/Euphotic zone ...
ACTGAGTGACGCAGCTCTATCGGTTCACTGCTAACTAACAAGATTGTTGAGTACTTCTTTGCCGCAGTTTTACCTAAAGTTGTGCGGACCGTACCGAAAAGCTTGACAGTTTTATCTTCAGGAGAAGTCGCTCCTTTTACACTCGCGGTCACAACCCACCATGTACAGGCAGATACAGATGCGACCTGTACTGCTCCGCATGAGTACTTTTCACAAATTGGGACACCATCTACAGTCTGCGCCAAAGCTTTTGTTAAAACCTTGTCATTGGAAGCCAAGCCAACAAGCTCTTTTGGTTTTGGAATCTTTGCAAAAGTGTTTCCATCTTTACTTTTTATAAAACCTATAGGTGGCCACACAGGAGATGGAGAAGGTGTGATCTTTGCCTTGGCTTTTGCTAGCGAAGTCGTAGAATCAGCGCCGGCAACTGGCATGCACACTGATAGCGCTAGGACTACCGCAAGTAGCTTCTTAATCACGATCCCACTTGAACTTTCTGACGCTAAAGAAGATTCCAATTACCAACCACACCAGAAGAATGACAAGCGTTCTGCCAGTTTCCCAACTCTTGGCAACTTCTTGGCTGGCAAAAGAATCAGGCAAGAATACTGAACGCATTCCTTGAGTTAGCCACTTCAGCGGAAAAATTGCAGCAACTTGTTGCATCCAGGTGGGTAGTTGAGTAAATACAAAGAAAACTCCACTAAAGAACTGCAGAATGATGACAATTGGAGAAACGACAGCTGATGCACCACGACCACTTTTGGGAACAATGGAAAATGCGATGCCCAGTGCAGTTGAACAGGCGCTGCCCAACAGCACTAGCCAAGTGAATGTGATCCACTTGCTGACATCTATTGGTAATTCGACCCCGAAGAACAGAATGCCAAATCCCAGAAGCAAAAGAATTTGAATAACCATGCTTACAAAAATTAGAATTGATTTGCCAATAAAGTAACTTGATGCTGGCATAGGAGTACCGCGCAAACGCTTAAGTGCACCAAAATCACGTTCTAACGGGATTGTGATAGCAAGTGCTTGAAATCCTGTATTTACTAAGCCAGATGCAATCATTCCAGCAAGAAAGTACTGAGAAAAAGTGACACCTGGTGCAATTGTGTCTTTGAAAACAGAACCAAAGATGGCGAGCAAAATAACTGGGAAAAGTAATGTAAACACAACAGATTCACGCTGACGAGCAAATTGGCGAATCTCTAAGCCGCCTCGACGAATACCTAGTTCAAGAGCACTTGGAATCTTATTCATGAGTGCCCCCAATCATTTCAAGATAAATATCTTCAAGAGATGGTCGTGAAACAACTAGCTCTGGGACTTCGCCACCAAAGTGTGATGACAACTTCGCCACTAACTCAGTTGGGTTATCTGATCGTTCAGATTTGGTAACTTCACCATCTCGCCATGCAACAGTTGCCTGCGAAGTCGCGCGTCCGCCTAATTCGGCAGGGGTTGAAACTTCGATGATTACACCGTTGTTTATCACCGCTACGCGATCTGCCAAAGCTTCAGCCTCATCCAAGTAATGAGTTGTGAGCACAATTGTTGTTCCATCAGCCCGTAGCTTCTGGATCAATCCCCAAAAAGCACGGCGGGCTTCAGGGTCAAAACCAGTTGTTGGTTCATCCAGAAACAGCAGCTCAGGGTTTCCGATGATTCCAAGTGCAACATCTAGTCGACGACGTTGGCCACCTGAAAGATTACGAATGAGAGCGTTTTCTTTTTCTAGCAAACCGACTGACTGAATTACTTCATCAACATCACGAGGATTTGAGTAGTACCCACTGAAATGGTCAATTGTTTCTAATACCGTTAAATCGCCAGCATCCGCTGAACTTTGCAAGACGATCCCAATACGATTTCGCCATTGGCGAGATTCATGGCCTCGAGTTTGTGGATCAAAGCCCAGAACTGAGACGGTTCCGGCGTCCCTTGTTCTAAAACCTTCCATGATTTCTACAGTTGTTGTCTTACCTGCACCGTTTGGACCCAATAATGAAAATATCTCGCCATGTTCGATGCGAAGATCCACTCCACGTACGGCGTGAACATCGCCATAGCTTTTCTTGAGGCCTTTTACTTCGATGAGGCTCATGTGGCTACTTTACTATGCGAAAATACACCTGTGAGCCCGCGTAGAAACTACCCCAAGAAGCGGGTTAAGCCTGAAGAACCTCGGGAAATCAATATCGCCTCTACGGGTGAGAGCACTGAAGAACATAGTGATGGCACATATGTCGTGCGCCGCTTAACTGGATCTGGTTCAACAAAGCCATATCGCTGTCCTGGTTGTGATCAATTAATTCCACTTGCAACTCCACATGTTGTTTCATGGCTTGAATACGATGAAGATGGGCGCCGACATTGGCATACCGCTTGCTGGGCGAAGAAAAATAAACGGCGTCCAAATACAGAACGTACTCGCAACGCTCCCCGTTTTTAATGCAGAGGTTTAATGCAGAGGTTTAACGCAGAGGCTTAACCCAGCCGCCCCTTTAAGATTTTTGTAGCTTTAACAACAAGGGTGTCATCTTTAGCACGGCGCTTAAAACTCAAAAACTTGAATGGGATATTGAAACGAGTACGAACTACTGTGCGTGGATAGGTGTACTCAAGTAATCCTTCTGGACCATGCACACGCCCATAACCACTGTCTTTAACTCCACCAAATGGAACAGATGAGATTGCCGCAAAAGAAAAAGTTGAGTTAATTGCGACCATTCCGCAGTGCAACTGCGAAGCGATTTTCTTACCGTGGCGCTTAGACCAGATATTTGCCCCTAATCCATACCGCGATGCATTAGAAAGAGCGATGGCTTCTTGGATATGTGCCACCCGATTTATAATAATTATTGGTCCAAAGGTTTCTTCCCGAACAGCTGCAGATGATTCTGGCACATCCACCAAAATAACCGGTTGCACAAAAGGTGCTTGCACTGATTTCAATGAACCATAAGCAAATTGTCCGCCATCTTTAATTGCAGCTTTGATGTGAGAAGAGATAACAGAAATCTGTGAAGGCATTGTTGCTGGGCCATAATTTCCATCACCAGGAGCACCTGCATGAATTTTCTGTGCAAGGGCTACAGCCTTTTCAATAAAGGCATCAGCCACTTTTTCGTCAACATAGACTCGTTCGGCACCAATACAGGACTGTCCAGCATTGGCCATAGCAGACCAGATTGTTGCATCAACTGCGCGAGCTAAATTGGCATCTGCTGCAACGATTACTGGATCTTTGCCACCACATTCTGCAACTATCGGCGTTAAGTTAACTGCACATGCTGCAGCAACTAACTTGGCGGTCTTGGTTGACCCAGTAAATGACAACTTATCTATGGCGCTGGTACACAGAGCATTTCCTGTATCTGCTAAACCAGTGATAGTTGTAAAGATATCCGCAAAGGGTGCAACAGCATTAAAGCTTTCTTCCAGCCATACCCCAACACCAGGTGTGTACTCACTTGGCTTAAACACAACGGTGTTGCCTGCAGCTAACGCATATGCAATAGATCCAACAGGAGTAAAGATTGGATAGTTCCAAGGGCCAATAACACCCACAACGCCAACTGGTGATCGTTCAACCGTTGCAGACATGTTCGCCATTAACGCACCTGGGGCGCGATAAGAAGTTCGCATTATGTCTTCAGCATGTCTGGCCGCCCAGCCGATGTGACTAACCGCCAGAGAAGCTTCAAGTTTTGCATCACTAATTGGCTTGCCTGTTTCTAGCGAAACTAGTGCGGCGATCTGATCAACGTTCTTAATTATGTAACTACTCCAGGCTAACAAAACCTTTTTGCGTCCAGAAAAACCTAATGCGTCCCACGAAACGCTTGCATTTCGGGCATAGTCAACAACTTCTGCGACTGCCTTTGCTGAGTAAATTGGATATGTACCTACGGCCTCACCAGTGACGGGGTTATATGAATTAAACGCTTTAGATGATTTTGAAGTGGCCATGCGAACAAGCCTAGTCGGGTATAGATAGGATTTGAAGTATGAGCGAGGTAGTTAGATCAAGCAGTGTCTTTGAATCCTCGCGGACACCTTTCCACGTTGTTACAGCTGATGGTGTTGATTTGATTGGTGAAATTGCAGCACCGGTTGGCATCTCACGTGGTGCCATTCTGTGCTTGCATCCACTGCCAACAGCTGGCGGAATGATGGATAGTCACATCTATAAAAAGGCAGCTAATCGCTTACCCGCCATGGCAGGGATAACGGTTGTTCGATTTAATACGCGGGGCACAACTAGTGAAGCTGGCAGTAGCACCGGAACATTTGATAATGGAAGAGATGAACACTTTGATGTTGAAGCAATGCTTGCTTATTGCTTTGATACCTTGAAGTTAGAAAATCTTTGGGTAGTTGGTTGGTCATTTGGTACTGATTTAGCTCTTCAGCATGCAAAGGATTTACGACACAGGGGGCTTATCTTGTTAAGTCCGCCATTGCGAACAACTACAGATGAACAACTGACATATTGGAATACGGATACTCGGCCGATCGTGGCCTTAGTACCAGAACTTGATGATTACCTAAAGCCAGATGCTGCTCAACAAAGATTTGCAGTTGCTCCTGCAATAAAAATAATCGCAGTCGAAGGTGCAAAACATTTGTGGATTGGTGAACCATCAGTACACCGTGTTCTATCTGAGATAAACAGCATCGTGACCGGCGATGTTACGCCGCTTCCAACTGAGTTTTAACTGTTATTTGCGCGAGGAATAACCACTTCATCAAGAATTAGGATGATTGAAGCGGCCACTGGCACAGCTAGCAATCCACCTACTAGTCCCAAAAGTGATGAACCTATGAGTGCAGCAACAATTGTTACTGCTCCAGGAACATTCAGGGTTCGCTTCATAATTCTTGGAGTAACGACGTAGTTTTCAATTTGTACGTAAACAATGTATGCAACAAATGCAATTGCTCCGATTGCTACAGATTGGGTTAGCGCAATCAAAGTAACAATTCCTGCTCCTATGAAATGGCCAATAAGTGGGATCAGTGCTGCAACTAATACGATCATGCCGATCGCAATAGGCGAAGGCATACCTAAAACTGTTGCCAAAACAACCACAAACACCGCTGCCATTGCAGCTATCAAAATCTGACTTCCTACAAATGCACCTACCCTTGCGATTACAGCGTTAGTTAAAAGCCCCACACGATCGCGGCGGCTTGCAGGTACTAGTGAAAGACCAAGATCAACTGCCTGAGGCAATGATGTGATGAAGTACAAGGTGAGTACCAAAATAGTCAGCGCTGTAAAGAAACCTGACAGTACTGACTTTCCAACACCGATAACGCCACCAAATGTACTAATTAGTAAACTGCCATCAGATGTAATTGTCTTTAACTTTTCCTGCAAGGTATCAATGAGTCCAAATTGAGTATTAAGCTGATTGATCGTTTCATTTTTCATGAGATCACTCAACAGTTGAGGTGCATTTTCAATAAGCTGTGTTCCTTGGCTAATTACTGGTGGAACCACGACAAGTGCAAAAAAGAGCACAAACAGAATTACGGAAGAGAAAATAACTGTTACAGCGGTACTTCGAGACATTTTGCGTTTGCGCAGCGCTTCAACGGCAGGGTTTAAACCAGTTGCCAAGAACAAGGCAATTAGAATGAGAACAAAGATTTGACTTGCACTTGCAAGTGCTCGCATCAAGACAATTGCAGTTAAGGCGCCAAGAGTTGCAATGAATCCGAAGTAAAATGGATGGGACCGATTGATTGGCTTGCCCAGAATTCCATAATCATCTGGTGCCTTTTCAGTCTTAGGGGAGCGAGCGGCTGCTTTCTTGATTCTCTGTGTAATTGCCATGGTTACATTCTAAAGTGCATAGATCACTCTTATTGAGACGTGGTGTTCATGTTCTAGTAACAAATATGAGAGAGAATACGGTCCATGGCGCTACGAATTACAGGTTTAGGCGAGGAGATCGCCTCTGTTACAGGCCTGCCCTGGCACCTTCCTCTAGAAGAGTGGCCAGAAGATCCGGTCCTTGCTGAAAAACGTGGTATTTCTAGGCACGTTGTGCGTCTTGTGCGAGCTAGTGATGACCCAGATGCCGAGGTCTATGCGGTCAAAGAAACAGTGTCAGAGTTCGCCAATCGTGAATATGTGATTTTGCGACAGTTGTCTCAGATGAATGCTCCTTGTGTTGAACAAGTTGCTGTTGTCGAAGGGCGGACTGACGCGCATGGTGAAGAGCTTCCCTGTGCGATCGTCACCCGATTCTTGCCATATTCATTGCCATATCGAGTTCTGTTGTCAGGTGCGGTAACTGCTCACGAGATAACAACCATGGCAAGCGGACTTGCCTTGCTGTTAGTTCGTTTACATCTGTTGGGTTTCTGGTGGGGCGATTGTTCGTTGTCTAATACCTTGTTTCGTCGCGATGCTGAAGGCTTTGCAGCATATTTAGTTGACGCCGAAACAGGGGAGTTCCAAAAGACATTAAGTGACGGACAACGCGAACATGATTTAGAAATTGTTCACTTCAATGTTGCTGCCGAACTTGAGGATCTTGCGCTGTCAGGTGTTTTGTATCCTGGCATGGAACCAGTTCGTGCAGCAGAGGCTGTAATCCGCCGTTATCGCAGAATTTGGGCAGCCCTCAAAGAGCGTCAATTATTGGATCCAAAAGATCGCCACGCAGTTGAACGTGCAATGCGTCAATTACATGACCTTGGATTTGCAGTTGAAGAAGTTGCAGTGACCATCGATGGTGATACGCAAATGCTTTCTTTCCAACCAAAATTAGTTGCCGCTGGTTATCACACACAGCGCTTGCGCGATTTAATGGGGTTAGAGACAGAAGAACTACAGGCAAAAGGATTGCTCGCCTCATTTGATAGATACCGGGCGCGTGAAAATAAACTGGGATTGACTGCGCAAGAAATGGCAAAACAGTGGCTTACAGAAGTTTTCGAATCTGTGATTTCACGGGTTCCTGCAGATATGCGAGGCCGCGTTGAACGTGCACAAATGTTCCACGAAATCCTTGAAAACCGCTGGTATTTAAGTGAAAAAGCGGGCCATGATGTGGGGTTAGAGGCAGCTACTGATAATTATTGCGCTGAGATCTTGCCATTGCGTCGCGACTCAGGCGTGGACATAGTTCTTTAATCGATAGGATTGCGTTATGAGTTTGCCACCTAATTTTGGGCAAGCCTTTGATTTAAGTTCACTCACTAAGCCAAAGGTAGATCCTTCAACTCCGATGCCTGGCATCACAGTGACTGTTGAAAATCTAAGCAATGAGATCTTGCCACTTTCTCTGACACGTCCAGTCATTGTCTTGATGTGGACATCTCGCAGCCCCGAATCAGTAGGGATGGTTAAAACTTTGGCTAAATTAGAAGTTGATTACAAATCAGCCTTTGCACTAGCTCATGTGGATATTGATAAAAACCCAGAAGTTGGCCAAGCGTTTCAGACTAAATCTGTGCCGTATGCCGTTGCAATAATTGCAGAACAAATGGTTCCATTATTTGAACAGGCTTATCCTGAAGCTCAAGTCAAAATGGTTATAGATAAGGTTTTAACACTTGCATCTGAACAAGGTATTGGTCAGGCACCGGTAGAACAGATTGAACCTGAAGAAGCTGATGCAATGAACGCTCTTGAATCTGGGGACTATCTGGCCGCCGAAGTTGCATACAAGAAATGGCTTGCAAGAAAACCTTCCGAAAATTTAGCAAAACTTGGCCTCGCTCAGACACAGTTATTGATGCGCACCGAGGGCCTAGATCTCAATACTGTAGTTGCCCAATCTACTGCAGCGCCAATGGATATTGATCTGCAGTTAAAAGCAGCAGATGTAGAAATTGTTAACGGGGGAGTTGAAGCCGCCTTTACTCGATTACTTCACGCTGTTAAAGCAACACAGGGCGATGATCGAACAAAGATTAAGAATCATTTACTGGATCTGTTTTCCTTGGTTGATCCATCTGATCCACGTTTAGCTGCTGCCCGTAAAGAGTTAGCGAGTGCCCTGTTTTGAGAAACACCATCGATGTTAAGCATGAACTAAACCTCATTAAAGCCCTCTTCTTTATATTCGGCCTTTTAATCATGTCCTGGGTGCCCAGATTTCCCGAGGTCAAAGCAAACTTGAGACTGAGCAACGGTGAGTTTGGTTCGATCGTCAGCATGGGAGCAATAGGAAACCTTGTTGCACTGCTAACTGTTGGTCATCTTGTTCATAAATATGGAGCGCGCTGGATATTACACATTGGGGCATTGACGTTGTCTGTCAGTCTGATTTTCTTAACTCACAGCACGTCAAGTATTGTTTTCCTCATTTTTGTGATTATGCAAGGTGGTGCAATTTCTGCCTTTCATATCTCTATCAATTCACAAGGTTTCTATTTCCAAGATCGCACAAAGCGACAGATTATTATTCTTCTAAGTGGGTTCTGGAGTAGCGGTGCCCTGCTTTCTTCCATGATCGCAGGTCTATTAGTTGATCGGGTCTCATTAGCCACGTACACAAACTTTTTAGCCTCTGTTTGTTTTGTTTTAATGACTTTAATCATTGCGAGAATTTCTCCTAATTTGGTAAAGGCTGATGTAAACCCTGACTCAAAACATAGAGCGCGGGATATGTTTAAAGGATTTAGAATTGATGTTCCAGTCTCTGCTGCTCTTATGTTGGTAATCATGCTTGAGTACGCGGTTAGCGATTGGGCTGCAATATTTGTTAAGGAAGACCTAAAAATTCTTAGTGGTATTCATACTCTTCCCTACATTCTTTTTACACTTGCAATGATTATCGGGCGCTTGAATCTTCACAATCTCTTGCCTCGCTACACAATCGATTTCTTGGTAGTGCGCGCATCACTATTGTCAGGATTATCATTTATTGCAGGAATAATTGCTGTAAGCATTGTTGGTTCTTCGAATAGGACTGTTGTTCTGATTATTCTTTCTATTAGCTTCACTGTCGCAGGCCTTGGCTCATCATTCCTAGGGCCATCGATGATGAACGCTGCAAATACCCGTTCTAAGTTCCCTTCTAGCGTTGTCATTGGCCAAATTGGGGTTATAAACATAGTTCTAGTCTTTGTGATGCGCTGGGTGATTGCTTGGACAGCTCAGGCGACTTCACTTGCAATCGCACTGTGTATTCCTGCATTAATGTTGCTAGCAGTACCTTATTTTTCTAAGATTTTTAAGAACGCTTAAACCATACAGTTGCTAGCGGTGGTATTCGCACCGAAGCCATCTGAGATTGGCTGACCACAACCTGTTCATTATGAACACCGCTTCCACCGTATATAGGATCATCGGTATTGAGTACTTCTATCCATGTGCCGGCTGAAGGAAATGGCAATTGATAACTTTCATGAGGTACGGGCGAAAAGTTTGTAACACTGACAAGTGGTGTCGCGTGATCATCCCAGCGAGTAAATGCAACAACATTTGCCGCGCCATCATTATTAACTAACCAGCTAAAGCCCTCGGGAGTTGTATCTCTTTCCCAAAGCGCAGCGGTTTGTTTGTAGATTGAATTGAGGTCAGAGATAACACGTTGAACACCTTGATGTTCGGCATACTCAGTTAAGTGCCACTGCAATCCTGCACTTTCGCTCCATTCATCATTTTGCGCAAACTCACTACCCATAAACAACAACTTCTTGCCAGGGTGAGCCCACATAAATCCATACAGCGCCCGTAATGTTGAAACTTTTTGCCAACGATCTCCGGGAAATTTATTGACCAGCTGGCCCTTGCCATGAACAACTTCATCATGAGACAACGGCAGCATGAAGTTTTCACTCCATGCGTAGAGAATTGAGAAAGTCAATTCATTATGGTGATACACGCGGTGAATTGGTTCGTGCTGCAAGTACTGCAAAGTGTCATGCATCCAACCCATGTTCCACTTAAAGCCAAATCCAAGTCCACCACCTGATGTATCTGCAGTTACCCCTGACCACGCTGTTGATTCTTCAGCAATCATCATGATTCCGGGGTGTGTTTTATATGCGGTGGATGTTGCTTCTTGCAGTAGTTGTACAGCTTCAAGATTTTCACGACCACCATTGATATTTGGAAGCCATTGACCTTCTTCACGCGAATAATCTAAGTACAACATTGATGCAACAGCATCTACCCGCAATCCATCTATGTGATATTCGGTAAGCCAGTACAAGGCACTTGCAACTAAGAAGTTGCGAACTTCATTTCGGCCAAAGTTAAAGATAAGTGTGCCCCAGTCTGGATGTTCTCCAAGTCGAGGATCTGCATGCTCATACAGTGCTGTCCCATCAAACTTTGCTAGCGCCCATTCATCTTTGGGGAAATGCGCAGGAACCCAATCCAAGATCACGCCGATTCCTGCACTATGAAGGGCATCGACCAGGAATTTAAATTCATCCGGTGATCCAAAACGAGATGTTGGGGTAAAAAATGATGTGACTTGATATCCCCACGATGGACCGTATGGATGTTCGGTTACAGGCAAAAATTCAACATGTGTAAACCCTTGTTGCTGTACATAGTCGACTAGTTCAGTTGCTAGTTCGCGATAACTCAGACCCAGTTTCCACGAACCTAGATGAACTTCGTACACAGATACAGCAGATCGCCATGATTGAAACTGCGAACGCTTTTCAATCCAGGCAGCATCGTTCCATTCATATGAAGACTCTTCTACGACAGATGCAGTTAACGGTGGAATCTCAGTTGCTCGCGCCATTGGATCTGCGTGATCCACCCAACGACCATCGATCCCGCAAACGGCAAACTTGTACTTGGTACCTGCAGAAATATCAGCAACAAAGATTTCCCAAATGCCAGATGATCCAATTCGAAACATTTGGTGTGTGTTGCGATCCCAGTAATTGTGGTCTCCGATTAGGGAAACTGCATGTGCGTTTGGTGCCCACACTGAAAAAGAAGTACCCAGCAATGTGCCAGATTCATCTCGCTTTACCTGTGCACCAAGTGCTTTCCACAGTTGCTCGTGACGACCTTCACCAATCAAATACAAATCTAATTCACCTAAGGAAGAATGAGGATTTAGGTATGAAGCAGCCATGACTTCGCTTTTGTGGCTTTTGGCAAATAGCTTTGAGAAAAAATCCATTTCTAAATCTTTACTTGCACAATATGTGCAACCTTGCCCACGGGACGAGTGGGGTTGAGCGAAACAAAGGTATGGGGATTCCATGTCATCGAAGCTCCATCGAGCAAATCCTTGACTTCAAAATCTTGGGTAGCAATACCGAGTGCGGCCATGTTCCAGTGCACCGTTGTTCCTTGGGCAAAACTTGGATCTAAATTAACAACTACCAACACCAAATCTTTACCTTCACGCTTTGAATACGCAATGATCGCATCGGAATCGGTGTCGTGAAAAACTAGATTGCGTAACCGTTGCAATGCAGGGTGTGCTTTACGAATTGAGTTCAGTTGCGTTACAAATGGAGCAAGAGTTAAGCCCTTCTTGGCCGCCCCATCCCAATCACGTACCTTAATTTCATATTTTTCCGAGTCCATGTACTCCTCGCCGCCTTCTTTAAAGGCGCGATGTTCATACAATTCATACCCTGCATACATTCCCCATGAAGGAGTAAGTGTTGATGCCAACACTGCGCGCAGTGCAAACATTGCAGGGTTGCCGCTTTGAAGGTGAAAAGGATTGATATCTGGAGTATTTACCCAGAAGTTTGGCCTAAAGAAAGCACTTGTTGTCTGCGCAACCTCACGGCCGTAATCCATTAATTCAAATTTACTTGTACGCCAGGTGAAGTATGTATAGGACTGATGGAAACCAGCTTTTCCAAGAGAATGCATCATTGCGGGGCGGGTGAAAGCTTCGGCTAGAAAAACAACCTCAGGAGATTCACTATAAATAATTGCTAGTAAGTCCTGCCAGAAGTGAACTGGCTTAGTGTGTGGGTTATCTACACGGAAGATCTTTACACCCTTTGAAACCCAGAAACGAATGATTCTAAGGACCTCATTGCGAATACCTTCGTAATCATCATCAAAGTTAATTGGATAAATATCCTGATATTTCTTTGGTGGATTTTCAGCATATGCAATCGTTCCATCAGCACGTTTGTTGAACCATTCAGGGTTTGTCTGCACCCATGGATGATCTGGCGATGTTTGCAAAGCAAGGTCTATTGCAATTTCGAGTCCTTGCTTGCCTGCAGCTTTTACAAAATCTTCAAAATCTTTGATGGTTCCAAGTGCGGGATTGATCGCATCGTGACCACCATCTGCATTACCGATGGCCCATGGCACGCCACAATCATCTGCTGCCGCAGCTAGTGAGTTGTTTTTCCCTTTGCGATGCGAATAACCAATTGGGTGCACCGGAGGCAGATACAAGACATCAAAGCCCATCGCAGCAACACCAGGTAAACGTTTGGTAGCTGTGGCAAATGTTCCGCTAATGATGCTGCCATCAGAGTTCTTGATTGCGCCTTCGCTACGAGGGAAGAATTCATACCAAGAACCCACTAAAGCACGATCGCGATCAGCGCGAACCGGATACTTATCTGATTCCCCATTTATAGTGCGATATTGAGATGTGCTTGCTGCCTTTATGACAAAATAAAAATCACCATCGGTTGGAACAGTAAATGTTCCTTCATAACGATCTGTGCCAGGCCATGATTCTGACAATTGCTGGCAATCGACCATCTTATTCTTAGCATTAAACAAACAAACTTCTGCTGTCAGTGTTTCATGACCTTCGATAGTGATGGTTGCACCAACAGAAATTGTTTCTCCAGCAATGGCTTTAACAGGAACAAATTCTCCCCCGAAGAAAACCGCGGGGGAGATATCTGTGATTGGAATTCTAGATATCAACCTGAGCCTTCTGTATTGCCAGCATCTGCAGCTGAGACATCATGAATACGATACTTATTCATAGCCTTTGTGACAATGCTTTGCTTGATATCACCTTGGTTACAGAGTTGCTGCAACACAGCAACAGCGATGGATTCTGCGTCAACATTGAAGTGACGACGAAGCGCCCCGCGTGTATCAGACAAGCCGAAGCCATCTGTACCGAGTGAGTAGAAAGGCTGTTGGACCCAAGGAGAGATTTGATCTTGAACTGCACGCATGTAATCGCTGACTGCAATAACCGGACCCTTGGCACCGTCAAGTTTCTTGGTGACATAGGCGGTGCGCTTATCATTTGGATTGAGCAGATTGTGTCGATCTGTTTCAAGTCCATCACGACGAAGTTCATTCCATGACGTTACAGACCAGACTGAAGCCTTGACGCCCCAATCATCTGCAAGAAGTTGCTGCGCCTTGATCGCCCAGTTAACTCCTACGCCCGATGCCAATATCTGCGCGCTCTTCTTGCGTGATTTTGGTGCTGGTGAGTACAAGTAGATTCCCTTCAGTAAGCCATCAACATCGAGGTTTTCTGGCTCAGCAGGGTGCACATAAGGCTCGTTGTAAACAGTTAGATAGTAATAAACATTTTCGCTATTTTCGCCATACATGCGACGCAGACCGTCTTTCACAATGTGTCCAAGTTCAAATGCAAATGCCGGATCGTAAGCAACGACAGCTGGGTTAGTAGCTGCAAGCAGAAGTGAGTGACCATCTTCATGTTGCAAACCTTCACCGTTAAGTGTTGTGCGACCAGCTGTTGCACCAACTACAAAACCTCGAACCAATTGATCTGCCGCAGCCCAGAAACCGTCGCCTGTGCGCTGGAAACCAAACATTGAATAGAAGATGTAGATAGGAATCATTGGTTCATCATGTGTTGAGTATGAAGAACCAACAGCGGTGAAGGAAGCAACAGATCCTGCTTCATTGATACCTTCATGCAAAATTACACCTGAAGTTGATTCTTTGTAGGACAACATCAATTCGCGGTCAACAGCTGTGTACTTCTGTCCATGTGGTGAATAAATTTTCATTGATGGGAACAAGGAATCCATACCGAATGTGCGTGCTTCATCAGGAATGATCGGAACAATGCGTGCGCCCAGTCCAGGATCCTTAACCAGATCCTTGAGCATGCGGACAAAGGCCATTGTTGTAGCAATTTCTTGATGACCTGAACCACGCTTGACTGATTCATAAACAGAATCATCAGGCATTGTTAGTGGTCGTGACTGGGTGCGACGACGTGGAATAGATCCGCCTAATTCAGCGCGACGTTCGGCAACATACTTTGCCTCTGGAGAATCTGCTGCTGGCATGTAATAAGGAGGTAAGTACTTATCCAGTTTAGAATCAGGAATATCCAAATGCAATGTGTCGCGGAATTTTTGAATATCTTCCAGAGTCATCTTCTTCATCTGGTGCGTTGAGTTGCGACCTTCAAAGTGTGAGCCAAGTGTCCAGCCCTTAACTGTCTTAGCCAAAATAACTGTTGGACGGCCATTCTTGGCAGTTGCCGCTGTGTAGGCAGCAAAGAGCTTCTTAT
>Ga0207938_1000096_pt1 | contig 14302 bp, 16 predicted proteins | sample LakMenEpi15Mar12_FD_150671 | JGI IMG/M metagenome (GOLD analysis project Ga0207938, IMG submission 150671) | Freshwater microbial communities from Lake Mendota, WI - 05MAR2012 deep hole epilimnion (SPAdes) | ecosystem: Environmental > Aquatic > Freshwater > Lake > Epilimnion/Euphotic zone ...
GACAGAGGGTATGATAGCAATGCTATTGTTGAGCTAGCCATTGCTCAAGGAATGAATCCTGTTATTCCTCCAAAAAGAAACCGTAAAATTCAGCGAGATTATGATCAAGAGATTTACAAGTCTAGACACCTTGTTGAAAATGCTTTTCTTCATCTTAAACGCTGGCGCGGCATTGCAACAAGATATGCGAAAAACACAAAATCCTTTCTTGCTGCAATTCATATTCGGTGCATCGCTCTTTGGGCTAATGTCTCGTGACTACACTATCTAAACATGGTAGCAGCTGCTGTAGCTGTTCCTTCAATCGAAATGGCTATAGCTGGTATTCTTGACTGTAATGGTAACGCAACTTCTTTAGCTGCTGCTCCTACAGGTACTGCACTACTAAGCATAGATGGAGCTGGTGTTTTAACTATTGCAGCTGATATGACTACAAGTTCAACACCAATGAACATTAACGCAAATGCTAACGTAGCAGTGGGTGCAAGTGGAACTTCCATTTTGCCTACAGCTGCTGTTGGTGTGAGTGGTATTTTGAATATAAAAGGCGCTACTGCAAGTTGCGTTCCTGGCGATACAACAGTTGCATCAGCTGGTATACTTCAAGTAGATGGAGGACTAACAGTTCCTGCATCTGGTGCTGGTGATCTTTTTGGAACTCTATTGTTTCAATCAGGTGCAGTATTAAAACTAGGCGACCGTGCTACTTGGGCTCGCGCTATCTCTGTTGGTTCAGCTCTATAATTTTCTGAACTAATAGTTACTATAAGTATCCCCAGTCAGTTCGTTCTGACTGGGGATTTTTAGTTTGTTTGCCATATTTCTTGCCAACGCTTGAACTCAGAAGGGCGTATTTTGTAACGTGCAAAGTTTCCTTCGTGCAGTGAAAGCAGTTCAGACTCTACGGATTCTATAAATTTTTCCTGGTCTTCTATGGGTAATTCCTTTGATTTTGTTTTAATCATTATGGATGCTTTTTTGGGCTGGCATGCACTGACTATAATATCTGTAATTAATTCTCGAATTATTTGGCGATACCTAAGACGAAACGGATCCGGCTCTCCAAGTGACTGACGCAAAGCGGCATATCGTGCAGCTGATCGTTCGTAAGCCCACAGAAAAACGTCTTTAAGCAGTCCAACACGGTTGATTTCATAAACACCAAGCATCCCTTGAATGTAAATATCATCGGGCACGTCAATAAATGATAATGGCGCTAGATTGTGGCGAATAAATGGAATATTTGCGCTTAAACGAGATACACGTTTGTTAACATCATCAAATGGTTGCAGATATGGCAAATGCACCATTATAAAAAAAGCTTGTTCAAATGGATTTTTTATTTGCTCTGCTTTTTTAAGCATCAAGTCAAATAGCTCAGATATCAACTGAGGCACAGCTAAAGGAACAAAAACAGATTTGTGAATTCCTACGTCAAAAGTTCGCAATCGCCCAGAAGCGCTTGGGTCTGGCAAAAGGTTGTTGGACAGTAAGGCATGCAAATTTAATACTGTATAACGATTAAATCCTATGCCTTCTAATGACTGAGTAAGAAATTCAATTGCATCTTTGTGATTCAAGATCATTTGGACTTCTGATGACAATTTATCATCTGCCATTTCACCGAACGAAATAAGGCGCTGTGTGTCAAGCAAAGAGTATGTGTTCCCCTCAAGACGGCTAGAATTCCACGAGAGATCAATTAAGAGCCGAGTTAGAATTTCTTTGGTATATGTGCCCGCCTGAGGCTCTGTAATAAAAAGTTCACCAATCTTTGCCAGTTTTTCCATTTCTGCAGCGTTAAGATAGCTATTCACGTTAGGTTGATATGCGTCTAAAAAATTTCTATCGTATCCCACGGGTGTGCGCTGCTGAAATGATTGCGTAACCTTTTGAAGTATTTTCCTTCCTTCTTTTGAAAGAAGAATATCGCCTTGATTTGATGTAGCAGCTGCTTTTTGCTCAGTTTTAACCACTGAAAAATATCTTGTTGCACGCGTTTTCCCTTCAATGTGTAATTCTCCTGCATTTTGCAGCATCAATAAACGTCGCTGAAAAGTTCGGCGGGGAAGGATTAAACCAGATTGTTTTTCTATATCTTCAAATGAAGCTCCGCCTGGATACTTTTGCAAAGCACTCTTGATGGCTTCCAGTTCTTTTGAGGTCGTATTTTCTTTCAGCATGATTGCACCATTTTTCGCACGTGTTACTACAATTTACAGTTAAATTTGTCGTAATAACAGTTATTGCGACAAAATACGACACATTACGACACATTACGACACATTACGACACATTACGACACATTACGACACATTACGACACATTATTACTTTGCTAATTAAAAAACACAATCAAAACACCATCGGCCTCTAACGCGTTCAATACATTAAAAAACTATTATAATGTGGTTAATTGACACTTACCCCTTGTTTTTTGGCAGGCATTTGAAATAATGAATGAAGGAATCTTTTGAAAAATCATCATGCGCAGGCAACGTAAAGCTAAAATCATTGCTACTTTAGGCCCGGCTTCGTCAAACTATGAACAAATAAAAGCATTATTTATAGCGGGCGCAGATGTTTTTCGTCTGAATTTTTCCCACGGTGAACACGAAAGCCATGCGGAAAATTATAAAATTATTCGAAGAATTGAACAGGAATTCAAACGACCAATTGGTATTTTGCTTGATTTGCAGGGGCCAAAACTGCGCATTGGAACTTTTTCTAATACAAAAATTTCTTTAAAACCAGGGCAAACATTTTTACTTGATTTGGACAGCACACCTGGAAATAATCATCGTGTGTGCATGCCGCACCCTGAGATTTTTCAAGTTCTTAAAGAAAATGTTGATTTACTTTTAGACGACGGTAAAGTTCGACTCAAAATTACAAAAAGTGGTCCTGATTTTGCTGAAACTATTGTGATGTCAGGTACCGAACTTTCCAATCGTAAGGGAGTGAATGTCCCCGATGTGGTGCTTCCAATTGATGCGCTGACCAAAAAAGATATCATCGATTTAAAATTTGGACTGGAATTGGGCGTTGATTGGGTTGCATTGTCGTTTGTTCAACAGCCAAATGACCTGATTATGGCGCGCGAACTTGTCGGTAAAAAAGTAAAATTGATCGCTAAAATTGAAAAGCCTATGGCCATACAGTATTTACAAGAAATTGTGACTTTGTCAGATGCGGTTATGGTTGCTCGTGGTGACTTAGGTGTGGAAATGCCTGCGGAAGATGTGCCCGTTATGCAGCGTCAAATTATTCGTACTTGCCGTAGTCTGGGCAAGCCCGTTATTGTCGCTACGCAAATGCTAGATTCAATGGTGCATACACCAACCCCTACCCGTGCAGAGGCATCAGATGTAGCAACAGCTGTTTATGACGGTGTTGATGCAGTTATGCTTTCGGCGGAATCAGCATCGGGTGATTATCCTATAGAAGCAGTTTCAATGATGGACCGCATTATTCAACGCACAGAAAAAGATCCTTTTTATCAAAAAATGCTTGATGACAGCTATACATTGCCCTCACCTACTGTTAGTGATGCTGTAACGACCGCAGCACGTTCTGCCGTTGGCATTATAGGCAGTGGATTAATGGTGACCTTTACAGAAAATGGGCGCACGGCATTTCATGCAGCCCGTGAACGTCCCCATTGCGATATATTGGCGCTAACACCAGTTTTGAAAACTTCCAGACAGCTTACGTTAGTTTGGGGAGCGCACCCAGCCTTGACTGATGATATTTTTTCAATAGGACAAATGGTTGAAACTGCTAGTGCGTTCGCTAAGCAAGAAGGTTTTGCACAAGTTGATGATTATGTTGTCATAACCGCTGGCGTGCCTTTTGGACAATCAGGCGGCACAAACATGATTCGCATAGAAAAGGTTAGTTAGAAAACGTGTGCTTCATTATTGGTGGTCCAACAGCTAGTGGAAAGTCAAAATTAGCACTATGGCTTGCACATCATGTAGATGGTGAAATTATTAATGCCGATAGTCTTCAGCTTTATAAAAGCATCCCCATTTTAACAGCTTCACCAGATAATGCAGAGCTTGCACAAACCAGGCATCATTTGTTTGGGATTTATCATGATGACCAAATATCGACCGTGCAAGACTGGACCCAGCTTGCTCAATCAACAATTGATAACGTTATTAAACGCCAAAAAACCCCAATTATTGTGGGGGGCACGGGTATGTATTTAAATGCTCTCATTCAGGGGCTTTCCCCCATGCCTAACATTTCTGATGAAATCAAAAAATCAGTGCGCACATTACAAAGCAATTTGTCAAAAGAAGATTTTTTTGAAGAAGTCATTAAGCACGACCCAATTATCAAAAATCATCTTCACCAAAATGATAGCCAGCGACTGGGGCGGGCTTTGGAGGTCATGTTACAAACAGGACAATCAATCAAATCATTCCAAGGAAAATCACAACCACTTATTAAGCAAATTAAAAAATTTATTGTAGTAATGCCTGAAAAAGACAGGCTATACAACCTTATTAATGCTCGAGTCATTAGAATGCTAGACGAAGGAGTGGTGCAAGAAGTACAAGCATTAAAACAAAAGGTAACGCTTGATGCACCAGTCTGTAAAGCAATTGGTGTTAAAGAGATTTGGCGGTATTTAGCCAATGAAATATCCAAGGAAGAAATGATTTCCTTGCTTCAACAAACAACTCGACAGTATGCTAAACGCCAAATGACATGGTTTAAAAATCAAGTTAATGACGCAGTTGTTATCACAAATCCCTTTGATTCAGAGCAAATTGCTCAATTGGTACGGGGAAAATCAGCGAGATTTACCCTGGAGAAAACAGCCAGTTAATCCCTACCACATCCTTGTTAGCGAAATAATGTTGCAACAAACAACTGTGGCTACTGTAAAAGGATATTTTACTAAATTTCTAGAACGTTGGCCAACAATTCAAGACTTGGCTGTCGCTTCGCAAGATGAGCTTATGCAATATTGGCAGGGGCTAGGCTATTATTCACGTGCACGCAATTTACATAAAACTGCAAAAATTGTTACCGATGAATATCATGGAATTTTGCCAAATTCTTATCACGCATTAATGACACTGCCCGGATTAGGGCCATACACTGCTGCAGCTATTGCTAGCATTGCTTTTGGTGAATCCATTATTGCTATTGATACCAACGTAAACCGCGTACTTTGTCGTTTGTTTGCGGTATCATCGTCTGGAAAAATTCAGGAAATAGCTGATTCCTTAGCGCACAGTGATCATTCTGGCGCGATAAGCCAAGCTCTAATGGATATAGGTTCAACCCTTTGCAAATCAAAAAACCCTAAGTGTGCCGACTGCTTTTTAAAAAACAACTGCTTAGCTTTTTCCAAAGATTTGCAAAACATATTACCTTTGAAGCCCGCAAAAACAGCTAGACCAAAGCGCTTTGGTCACAGTTTTATTATGCGTCATAAAAACCAAGTATGTATTGAAAAACGCCCCGAAAAAGGCTTGCTTGCTAGTATGTATCAATTTCCTTCTAGCGAATTTTCTAGTGAACAAACCGTTGTGCAATATCCGATAAAATCTGAATGGGCGCATATTGGAACGGTACGCCATATTTTTACGCATTTTGAGTTAGAGTTAACCTTGTGGGAAACGTTTGTAGCGAATACAAATAACGGGCAATGGACAGCGTTAAGCAATTTAGGCAACTATGGTTTGCCGACTATGTTTAAAAAAGCGTTGGCTTATGTCAAAACCTGAATACGTTTTTCCCGCATTGTATAGCCACTAATAATTTGAATTTTTGATTTTGCCTTGTGTAAATATTCAGCTAACACTTCAATAACGGCAATGTTAGCTAGATTGTCTTCAGGTGGTGATGTTACGTAAACTTTAAGCATTTTGCGCCCCATGGTGGCATCCACCAAATCACCAATCCGGTTCTTAGAAGCCTTGGGGGTAACCTTTACCCAAAATGAAAACCCTGTCTCATTTTTTTGTGCAAATGGTGGCATGTCATCAAATAATAACATCTAACTGCCCGTTTGTTCGTGTACCCAATGCACAAATGGCAGATGCGCCTGGTCAATCTTCATGGTTATAATTGCCGGGCACTCATAAGGGTGAAGCTCAACCAATCGGTTATAGACAGCGTCTTGACGATCAATACCTGTTTTTAAATACACACCAATCTCAGCAGACTTCACCAACTTTCCATTGAAAGTATACATTGAATGAATCGGCCACATATTTGCACACGCAACCAAGCGTTCGGTCAAAAGAATTTGTGCAATATTCTCAGCTTGCTCAGATTTTTCAACTGTTGTGTAGACGATAATCACATTACATCCATAAAGCTGTAACAGATTGTAATTCATCCTTGTTGCCGAAATTATAAACATTAGCTTCTGGCACAATACGTTTAATTAAACCAGAAAGCACTTTGCCCGTACCTATTTCAACGAAAGTATTAATACCGCGTTTGTGCATGTTGCTAATCGATTCCGTCCAACGCACTCTTCCAGTAATCTGTGCAACCAAAAGCGGTGCGATTTCTGCTGGGTGATCTACAGTCATAGCTGTCACGTTTGCATACACGTTAACCTTCGGTTGGTTCGTATTCACAGTACTTAAAGCTTTCTCCATGACAAGTGCTGCTGGCTCCATAAGTGAGCTATGAAACGGAGCACTCACGGGCAGTGGAAGCGCTCGCTTTGCACCCTTTTCTTTTGCTTGTTCAATAATCCATGCAATTGCTTCTGCATGGCCGCTCACCACTATTTGCCCTGGGGAATTATCATTAGCAATTTGTGCAACCCGATTTTTGTTTGGCACATTACGCAATAGCTCTTCTACCTGAGCCATTTCAAGTCCAAGAATTGCCGCCATGGCCCCTTGCCCAACTGGCACAGCTTTTTGCATAGCATTGCCGCGTAGTCTTACAAGAACAGCTGCATTCTCTACTGAAAAAGCACCCGCTGCAGTTAATGCTGAATATTCGCCCAAAGAGTGTCCAGCCACTGCGCTTGCAAGATTTTGAATCGGTTTTCCAAGTTCTGCTTCTAACACCTTTTGCGCCATCATACTTGCTGCAAGTAACGCCGGTTGTGTGTTTTCTGTTAATGTTAATTCATCAGCAGGTCCTTCAAACATTATTGTTTTTAAGTCTTGCTTCAGCACATCACAAACAGCGTCAAGCACATTTTTAGCAACGGCAAAATTCTCGTATAAATCTTTCGCCATTCCAATAATTTGGGAACCTTGCCCCGGATACACAAACGCAATAGTCATAAACAACCTGCCTAATTTTTTTTATTGTAGCATAAAATACGCATTTAGTTCTTGAAATCCCTTTAAAAAATCACTAGATATAGCACAGTGAATTTTTAGATTTCGTTAAAGTTTTTTATGCAAATATTCGTGCTAATCATTGGTTTTTTAATACAAGTTTTTACTCTTGAAGCGGCCGCCCTTGAACAAAGAGATGAATACGGAAGACGGATTCTCATAAACCACTTAGAAATTGATAGATCAAGCTTTTCTGACGAATGTGTTTTTTTATACACTCCAGAATGTATTCCAGGTCATGTTCCACTTGTTTGCATCTATTCCGAAGGTAATACAGTGCGAGTTGAGATCAGAAAAATTAGCCACGAGGTTTTAGAAGGAATGCTCCCAACAGTTGATGAGCCAATTTCAACGATAATAAAAGAAATTGAAAGTTCAAAATATAACATTGTAAAAGAACAGCTAACGGAGGAAGGTCCTCACTATTTAAGCACTATGATGAGCGCTACAGTACCGTTAGTTACACTAAAATATGACGAATTTGAGCTATATCAATTATTTCTTTTGGAAAAATCACTATCTCTCACACCAAAAACACCGGATTTAGCTAGCGGCGTTTCTCAAATCACCATTGCTGCTTTAGATTCCACAAGTACAGACACAGCATTACCTGGGGCAAGATTTTTAAATTTTGGAGGATTAATGGTTTCTGGACTTGTGAATTTTGGTCAGGTTGACTTTTTAAAAGGTAACTTTGTGCAAAAAGTAACAGCTGATGAACCAGTGACTCCATGTTTTGCCACCATCTGCGATGTTCTTGCTCTAGTTATGAGAGGTGCAGCTTCGGATGATCACAAATAACTCACCCAGCAACTGTGTAAATTTTTTCAATTACTGTCATATCCAAACTAGCACCACCAACCAAGGCACCGTCAACGTTTGATATAGCAAAGATCGTCGCTGCATTATCACCATTAACCGAGCCACCATACAACAATGTGGTGTTTGGTAATTTTTCTCTTAACATCGAATGGACCTCTGAAATTTCATCTGTTGTTGGGGTTTTGCCTGTGCCAATTGCCCATACAGGCTCATAGGCCATCCAAAAGCCTGGCCCACTTGGTAAGCACTCAGTTAACTGCCGTTCAAGCACTGCAGTAGTTTGATTCGTTTCGTATTGTTCTAGGGTTTCACCTATACAAATAATCGGCGTAATGTTTGCCTCCAAACATGTTTCAGCTTTTGCACGCACATCACTATTTGTTTCATGAAAGTGCTGGCGTCTTTCAGAATGCCCCACTAAACAATACTTCACACTAAATTCAACAAGCATTGGCACACTAACTTCGCCTGTATAAGCACCTTTGAGTTGCTGATGAATATTTTGTGCACCCAAAATTAGACCCGAAGGTTCTCCTAAATAAATAGATGGAAGACAAACAATAAGTTTTTTGTGGTTTTCAAAGGACTTTTTATATTCATTCAGAAGGTTTTTCGAACCATTCATCTTCCAATTTGCCACAACCCATTTTTGCATCACATTCTCCTTAATGCTTAATCTTGCCGAACTCGCAGTTTTTCAGTAGTGTTAGTAAGTTGAAATCTATAAATGTTATGTGTATATGCTACAAGTATTTCGTGATCATGCCCACAAATGGTTTGTTAAAATATTGCTATGGCTCATTGTTCTGAGTTTTGGATTGTGGGGCATCGGCGATATTATCTACAAATTTTTTGCTCACCGCCCTGTTGTAATCGTTGGAAAACATGACATTAGTCGCGAAGAACTTTCCCATCATCTTCAAAAAGAAAGCGCTCGTATTAATGAAATGACAAAAGGACAAGTTACTGCACAGCAATTGAAAGAGATTGGCATGCATACTTCTGTGATAAACAGACTTGTTAGTCAATTAGTGCTTAGCGATGAACTTGACCGCATGAACTTGGGCGCTTCTGATGAAATTTTAAAAGAACAAATTCAAAAAATGCCCGCTTTTCAAACCGAAGGCAGATTCGACGAAAATAAGTTCTTAAGCGTATTACAGCAACAAGGAATGAATGAGCGCGCGTTTCTAAAAGAGGCGCGTTTAAGCATGCAACGTCAGCAATTACTTGCAAGCATAACCATTGGGGTCAATTTACCTGAGTCTTATAAAAATAATTTGGTTGATGCCCTTACTCGCGAAAAAGTTTTTGCTTTTGTAGAAATTGACGCATCTAAAATTAAACTTGATCACCCTGCCACTCACGAGCAACTTGAAAGTTTTTACGAACAATACAAAGATAAATATACTATTCCAGAATTGCGTAGCATTACAGCCCTTGTGCTAGATACTAAAGTGCTCCGCCACATTCTTGGCATTACTGATGAACAAATTCGTCAGTCTTACAATGCACAAAAAGAAAATTTAAAATTCCCCGAAAGACGTAACATTGCTCGGTTAACCTATGCACAAGAAGACAATGCTCAAAAAGCTTTAGCATTGGCTAAAAAAGGCATGTCGTTTGCTAAAATTTTAAAAGAAATACCTGAAGGAGAGCTTGAAGAGCCAGGCCTAGTTGTAAAAGAACAAATTCCTGAATTTGCAGCAAAAGAAATTTTTGCACTTAAATCCGGCGATTGCACGAAAATTATTCCAACCGGGTTTGGGTTCCATATTTTCCAAGTAACAAAAATTGAACATCCACGCACTGCAACATTTGAAGAAGCTAAAAATGAAATAGAATCCATGCTTATTCAAGAACAGAAATCAGGAAAACTTGATGAGATTCGTAGTCAAATTGACGATGCTATCGCTTCAGGACAAACATTGGCTGATGTTGCGGCAAAAATGAAACTAGCTGTACACACTTTCGAAAATATCAATGCAAAAGGTCAAAATCATGAGGGCAAGCCAGTGTTTACCAAGCCAACGGCTATGCACGCATCAATGCTAGAAAAAGCATTTACAGTTGAGCAAGGTCTAGATAGTGGTTTTGTTGATGTGCCAAGAGAAGGCGCCTTTGTTTTAAGTGTAACAAAAGTAAGCCCAGCACATGCACCAGCTTTTGCAGACATTGCACATAAAGTACAGCACGACTGGGAAGCTGAGCAAAGACTTGAAGCAGCATCTAAGCTTGCTTCATCTATTGCATCAGAAGCGAAGTCATTCACACTTTTGAATGCTTTGGTTAAAAAACACAACTTAATCTTGTCTGCAAACCATACTCTTTCAAGAATTGAACTAAGCAAGCAAGGAAGAAAATCCGCAGATCTTCTTCCTGTTCCTCTAGCTGAAAAAGCATTTATGTTAGCTCATGAAGCTGCTACTGCTGGACGTAATGACAAAGGTGGATTCACTGTTGTAATGCTACAAAAAACTGGTCACTCAAAAGTCACAAGGGAAGATAAACAAAAGTTTTCAGTTAATCTAGATAACATGATTCAAGCTGATATTTCTTCAGCAACTGTTAATGCATTAAAAGAACTGCATAAGATTGAAATCAATCAAGAAATGCTTGCTCAAATGATGGATTAGCATGTTAAAAATTGGTGATCTACTTCCTGCTTTTGCTGTTCCTAATCAGCATGATGTGATTGTTTCATCAGATCAATTAAAAGGTCACTGGGCGGTATTATACTTTTATCCAAAAGATAATACCCCTGGTTGTACCCAAGAATCTTGTGATTTTCGCGATTCTAACGACCGCTTAAAAAAACTAGGCTGCACAGTATTTGGAATTTCCAAAGACTCTTCTAAAAGCCATACAAATTTTATTTCGAAATATAATTTTCCATTTGATCTTTTAAGCGATGCTGATGGAAAGCTATTCGAGGCTTTTGGTGTGTGGGTTGAAAAAAGCATGTACGGAAAAAAATATTTTGGCATTGAACGCTCAACTTTTTTAATTAACCCAAAAGGTGAGATTGCTCACATATGGCGCAAGGTTAGTGTTAAAGGTCATGTAGATAACGTCATCAAAGTGCTTGAAACTAATCTATGAAAACACGTACAGAGCATGATTCAATGGGGCCAGTGGAAGTCCCAAATGATGCTTACTGGGGGGCTCAAACTGAGCGCTCTCGGCACAATTTCAAAATTGGCAACCACAAAATGCCTTCCATTTTTATTAAGGCATTTGCTATTTTAAAGCGCTGTGCTGCACAAACTAATTTTTCACTTAAAAAAATAGATGAAAACTTAACAAAAGCTATTGTGCAAGCTTGCGACGAAATTATTGATGAAAAATTTGTCGATCACTTTCCCTTAGTTATTTGGCAAACTGGCTCTGGAACCCAAACAAACATGAACCTTAACGAGGTTATAGCGAACCGTGCAAATGAATTGCTGGGCTCTTCACTAGGCTCAAAACAGCCTGTGCACCCGAATGACCATGTTAATTACGGTCAATCATCAAACGATAGTTTTCCAACGGCCATGCATATTGCCACCGTGCTTGCCATATCAAATGACTTAAAACCAGCCCTTAGTAATTTGAAAAATGCATTTCATAAAAAGGCCTGCGAATTTGAAAAATACATAAAAGTTGCCCGCACCCATTTACAAGACGCCACGCCCATTAAACTCTCTCAAGAATTTTCAGCCTTTGTTATGCAAATTAGCAATAACATTGATCGCCTTGATTGCATCATGCCACGGCTTTTACAGTTAGCTCAAGGTGGTACAGCAGTGGGCACAGGTCTTAATTGTCCTCAAGGTTTCTCGGAAGCTTTTGCAAAATCAGTAGCTGATTATACAAAGCTTCCTTTTGTTACTGCTCCCAACAAATTTGAAGCGCTTGCTTGTCACGATACCCTTGTTGAAGTTTCAGGCGTTTTAAACGTTATTGCTACAAGTCTTATGAAAATTGCTAATGATATTCGGTTTCTAGCGTCTGGCCCTAGATGTGGTCTTGGTGAACTTCATTTACCTGAGAATGAACCAGGCTCATCCATTATGCCTGGAAAAGTGAATCCCACTCAAGCTGAAGCTATGACAATGGTTTGCTGTCAGGTAATGGGGAATCATACAACTGTTACTATTGCTGGCAGCCAAGGACATTTTCAACTGAATGTTTTTAAACCGGTTATCATTCATAATATACTTGAATCAATTGAATTATTGGCAGATGCTTGCAACAGCTTTTCCCACAATTGCCTAGAAGGCATTACTGTTAATGCAACAAAGCTACAATATAATCTTGATAAATCCTTAATGTTAGTTACCGCTCTGAACCCTATTATTGGCTATGATAATGCCGCTAAAATTGCCAAAAAATCCTTAGAAGATGATATAACCCTAGCTGATGCTGCCGAACAACTAGATTTGTTGAGCCGCCAAGAATTTGAAAAACATGTAAAGCCAGAACAAATGGTTTAGTTTTTATGAAAAAAAATAAAATTATAGCTTTGTATATTGTATCATTAGTGGTTGCTGCTATAGCGTTTGCTAGGCCATATCCTGTTTCAGGAGATTGTATGGAACCAGCGATTATGGATGGACATCTATATTTTCTAAATAAAATAACTCCATATCTGCGTCAATACCAAATAGGGGATATAGTCGCGTTTACACATGAAGGAAAAGCGTGGGTATCTAGGATAGTAGCATCGGAGGATCAAACTATCCAGATCACTGAAGGTAGTATAGTCATCAATGGTACTGCTCTTGATGATATGGGAATTCATAGAAATTGGTCTGGTTGGAATCATGGCATTCATGCTATAGATAAACCGATTAAAATTCCAACTAATCATGTTTTCGTACTATCTGATAATCTTCCTGCGAAACACGATGACAGCCGAGTTTTTGGACCGATACCAAATTCATCTATTTTAGGGTTGATATGGTAAAACAGTCTCAATCAACAAAACATAAGCAGAACAATTTTGTTCGGTTGTTTTAAAATCTAGACTTTGTGCCTAAACAAGGGTTTTATAAACGAACTCACTTAAAAAATACTCCTAATATGCGAGAAATTACACTTTCGGATTATAATCCGCAATGGCCTCAATTATTCTCTCAAGAAGCTGAACTTTTAAAAGAAATTTTTGGTGATTTAGCCATCAATATTTACCACAAAGGCAGCACATCAGTGCCTAATCTTATGGCAAAACCAATCATCGATATTACCATTGAAGTTGAAGATATTTCCAAGGTTAATCAATTGAATAAATCCTTAGCCGCAGTTGGGTATAGTGCATTAGGTGAATACGGCATGCCACTTAGACGCTTGTTCGCAAAAGGTGATCCACACACTCATCACTTGCACGTATGGGACAAAGGACACGATGAAATTGCCAAAGATTTATTATTTCGTGAAACCTTAATTCAAAATGTAGTTGCCCGCATAGCATATGAAAATTTAAAACAAAAATTGTGTGATCAACATCGGTTTGAACCTGACCAATACACCATGGGTAAAGATCGGCTTATTAAAGAAATTTTGCGTGCTGAAAATTATAATGGTTTATCAATGGTGTTTGTTTTACATGAAAGTGAAAAACAAGCCTACAAAAATTTCATGAAAGAGGACTTTGTGCAAAATAAAAGTCTTGTCCTTTCACAGGGTGTGAATTTTATAGGGGCCATTTCATTAAACGAAAATGGAGCTGTTGATCGTAAAGTTATAAGATGTGCCAACGAACAAGCAGAAAAACTTATTGCCCGCTGGCTTGAAACACGAGAAAATTAAAGGGACTTTTTTACCTGAATAATACTTGCCCATTTACGGTTATTCAAAGGGTTGTGTTCTGCGATCCCAAACTGAGATCCTTCGCAATTAAACCCAATTTTTTTCAAACAATCACCCACCAAACCAACACGCGTGAAAGTATGATACGTCCATAAAAACATATACCCAATACCACTAGCATCATCAACAAATGATTCAAGCATAGAAGGTTTAACATTCCATAATGCTAATAACTCTGAAGCCATAACATTATTTTCTTTCCCAAAAATTTTTTTCAATATGAGCCTTTTGCAAAAACAAAATAGCAGAGGGAATTAACTAAAAATTATGATGAAAAAATATGCATAGGAGATT
>Ga0207938_1000097_pt1 | contig 14292 bp, 13 predicted proteins | sample LakMenEpi15Mar12_FD_150671 | JGI IMG/M metagenome (GOLD analysis project Ga0207938, IMG submission 150671) | Freshwater microbial communities from Lake Mendota, WI - 05MAR2012 deep hole epilimnion (SPAdes) | ecosystem: Environmental > Aquatic > Freshwater > Lake > Epilimnion/Euphotic zone ...
ATAAATAGAGGAGTCCCGAATATCCAAACGCGATAAGTTGGGTCCATTGATTACGAGTAACTTCATGATGCAATTCTCTCATAAGCAGCATCTAGTTCGGCGGAGGTTAAATCCTCAAGCCTAACTGTTGAACCGATTCCATTGAGTGCTACAAATCTGATCGTATTTCCTCGAGCTTTTTTATCCAACGCGAGCAAAGGTGCAAGTTTCTGCCACGCCTGTCGTTCAAAGGTAATTGGTAGTCCATAAGCTGACAAAATAGTTCTATGCAGTTCTAATTCTGTCTGAGATATCAAGCCACGCGCGGCTGCTAGTTCTGCGGCATAAACCAAACCAATCGAAACCGCTTCTCCGTGACGAAGCTGATATTTCGAATAGATCTCGATTGCATGTCCCAATGTGTGCCCATAATTCAAAGCCTCTCGTGCAAGGCTCTCTTTGAAATCTGAAGAAACAACCTGAGCCTTTACCGTTACCGCTCTATGGATAAGCTCCGAAATTACATCAGGAATACTTCTCGCAGATTCGACAGTGTGGGCTATCGCCAGATCTAGAATTTTCTTATCCGCGATAAAGCCACACTTAATGACCTCAGCCATGCCAGCCGAGAAATCTCGATCCGATAATGTTTTCAAAAACTCAGTGTTGATAAGTACCGATATTGGTGAATGAAACGCTCCAATTAAATTCTTGCCGTAATCTGAGTTAACTCCCGTTTTTCCTCCTACGGAGGCATCAACCATTCCTGCTAATGATGTTGGCACCGCTACCCAGTCCACTCCACGTAACCAGGAAGCAGCTGCAAACCCCGCTAAGTCTGTGATCGCTCCCCCGCCAATTCCAATAACCAGGTCCGAACGTGTGAATCCCGCTGCCCCAAGCCAATCCCATATCTTATGAAGCGTTGCAATACTCTTGCCATCTTCACCATCCGGCACTCGAAACACATGAAGCTCTGAATCCATATTGCTTAATTCTGTTAAATCGGGTGAGAATGCTTCTGAAACAATTACCGCAACTCGGATTCTTCCTTCGCAGATACTGGTTAAATCCTTACCCCAAGAGTTTGTTAAGGCAACCTGATAAGAACGCTCAGCATTAACAGTAATAACTGTCATGACAAACTCGATTCGATAATCGCGATTATTTCATCGATAGTCATGTCATCAACTTTAATAGATTGGGTTGCTAGTTTCTCGTATATCGGTCTTCTTTGATCAGAAAGTGCCTGCCACTGCGCGCGTGGATTACCAAGTAGCAGTGGGCGATCACGGTTGAATCCAACTCTCGGTGCTGCTGTGGCCAGAGAAACATCCAAAAAGACGATCGTCGATTTAGATGCTTCCAAAACATCCTGAGCCTTACTAGATATTGGCGCTCCGCCACCAAGGCTAATAACGACCGAGTCTTCACTGAGAACCTCTTGTAACACTTCAAATTCAACGCCACGGAAATACTCTTCACCGTCATCGACAAAGAGATCAGTGATCTTCTTAGATTCTTTTAATTCGATCAATGCATCTGTATCAGTAAAAGGCCACTGCAGATGTGCTGCCAATGCAACCCCAACAGTACTTTTTCCGCTTCCAGGTGCACCTATTAAAACAATACGTGTCATGGTGTGGGGTATTACTTAAAGTTCAGGTTGGCGATGTAGGACTCGAAATTACGACGAGTTTCAGTAACTGAATCTCCCCCAAATTTTTCAAGGACAACTTCCGCTAAAACTAGAGCGACCATAGCTTCGGCAACAACACCTGCTGCTGGAACTGCGCACACATCGGATCTTTGATTAATGGCTTTGGCCGCTTCACCTGTTGCAACATCAATTGTATCTAGCGCTTTAGGAACAGTTGAAATTGGCTTCATTGCTGCACGTACGCGCAAAATTTCACCGTTAGACATTCCGCCTTCAGTGCCACCCGCTCGATCAGTACGTCGAACGATCTTTCCCGACGAATCTTTCTCAATTTCATCATGAGCAACAGATCCACGACGCGTAGCCGTTCTGAAACCATCTCCGATCTCAACACCTTTGATGGCCTGAATCCCCATTACAGCGCCAGCTAATTTTGAATCAAGGCGTCTATCCCAATGAACATGTGAACCCAAACCTGGAGGCATGTTAAAAGCTAAAACTTCGACCACTCCGCCTAATGTGTCACCGTCACGATGAGCATTTTCAATTTCTGTGATCATCTGTGCACTAGTTGCTGCGTCAGCACATCTAACTGGATCTTCATCGATCATGGCCATGTCGCCCGCTAAAGGCAAAGGAGCATCATCAGCTACTCGGACAGAACCTATTGAAAGTACATGACTCAAAATTGTTATGCCTACTGATTGTTGCAAGAAATTTCGTGCGACTGCTCCGAGTGCTACGCGTGCTGCGGTTTCACGGGCGCTAGCACGTTCCAAAATTGCTCGCGCGTCATCAAGATCATATTTCTGCATCCCAACTAAATCTGCATGACCTGGGCGAGGACGAGTTAAAGGAGCGTTACGTGCTAGATCCTTAATCTCTTCATCTGGCACAGGATCTGCTGACATAACTTTTTCCCATTTTGGCCATTCTGAATTGCCTACTTGAATAGCGATTGGTCCACCTTGTGTTAAGCCAAGACGAACACCACCGAGAATAGTTACCTTATCTGCTTCAAAATTCTGTCGAGCACCTCGACCAACGCCTAAGCGTCGACGCTGCAAATGGAAATCAATGTCAGCCGTTGTGATCGACACGGATGCAGGGATTCCTTCGACGATGGCACTTAACGCCTGCCCATGAGACTCACCAGCTGTTAACCAACGCATGTGCATATTGTCGCAGATATCGGCACTAACTCGTAGCCAAATAAGTTATAAGCCCTGCGAAAATACTTGGTGCCAAGGGGATTTTAGATGGAATCTTGCGATGAATTCCTGTCAGTACCACTATATGAACCACCGCAACAAGAAGAATGCCGCCAATGAATTCGATTGCGTTATACGAGTGAGTTATCAATATCAGTCCCAATAGCTTAATGTCACCCATTCCTATTCTGAAAAGTACAAGGGAAACCAATACTGCGATCGAAGCGAGTAGATCTTGTAAGTGACCAATTCCGAAAATAGTGATGTGTATCAATCCAACATAAAAGAGAGTTTTCGTGTAAATATTCGGGATTACAAATGAACACATATCAGCAATACATATCGGTGCAGCAAGGAGAAGAAGTGCGAAATTCACGCAACTAAACTACAACGTCGATCCTTCGAAAATAGTGCCTGTGGATTAAGAGAGTGCTTCCTCGCCAACCACACGAAGCATCTTTGCGATCACATCTCGTTCTAAGGTGCGTGAGGTGAAGATCTCCATCTGAGATATCGCTTGATGGATGAGAAGATCTAAGCCATCAATTCCAAAACCACCAGATTCTCGCCATCCTGACAAGAGTTGTGTTGGCCAAGGGTTGTAAAGAACTTCGAAAAAAGTACCATCTACTGAACTAATTAGGTCTACATATTCAGCGGCCGAATCGCCTGGAGTTGTGTTAACCACTAAATCAAAATCATTGAAGTTGATAGTTGAGCCCCACGATAAGAAATCAATATCTAAATGTGGTGCGGCCTGTTTCAGCTTTTCCTGTCTATCAGGGTTGCGATTGATGACGGTTACCGTTTTACTAACTGCATCACACGCCGCAACAACTGCCCGAGCCGTTGCGCCGGCTCCCAGTATCAAAACTTTTCCTTTTGCATCTTGGTCATGGAATCCCAAAGCGTGAGTGAATCCTTCAACATCGGTGCTCGTCAAACTCCAAAGACCATTTACTTTATTTAAGGTATTGCCGCTTTGAATCTGGCGAGATATATCTGAAACTGAGTGTGCGATTGTTAACGCCTCTTCTTTCAACGGCATAGTCAACGATAATGCGTTCAGCCCGGAACCATCATTTTCAAGAAATCTCTGAAGAGTTCCCGATTCAACTTCGTAGGCAAGGTAGGTTGCTTTGATGCCTAAAAAGTCATAGACGGTGTTATGCAAAAGAGGACTAAGAGAATGAGATATGGGAGAACCCACAACACCGGCCGTGATCATTCGAACGCCCCCGCCTTTCTGTTCTTTATGTAAAGAGCTTTCCACGTATTAAATTCATCATTAGATTTCGTAAAGCGTGTATCTCCAGGTGCAACTGTAATGAAATACAACCAATCCCCCACTGTGGGATTTAATGTCGCTGACATAGCTGATATGCCCGGACTGCCAATAGGACCAGGCGGCAACCCATACCTTCTATAGGTGTTGTAGGGGGAATTTAAGAGCGTTGATTGGGAGCTTAAGAAGATCTGACCTCGCACCTTCTTCACAAAGTGTACGGTTGAATCCATCTGTAGAGGCATTCCAATTTTCAAGCGATTTAGAATCACCTGAGAAACTTTGGCAAAATCTTTTTCATCTCCTTCAGCCTGCACGATTGAGGCGATGGTTAGTAGTTGCAATGAGGAAAATTTCTTATTTCCTAAAAGTATTTGCTGCGCGATTGGTTCCGCGCTAAACCGGTCGACCATCGCCTGAATTGCCTGAAGCGCAGATGTTCCATCCTCAAAACTGTATTGAGCGGGAAACAACAAACCTTCAGCATCTTTGAATCCTTTTGGAAGCACGACCGACTCTAGCGCTTGAGAAACTTCTGTCCGAGTGAATCCATAATTGATAAGCGCCGAAATGACTTCGCTTTTCCAGCCGCCTTCAAAGATCCGAATCAGATTTGGTATGCGATTGGCATCTAATAACTGTTCGAGCGCTTGCCTAGCGGATATATTTTGAGAGATTCGATGTTTGCCGGGTGCGATTTTCTCTGAGCGCTTATCCCCTACTGCAACTCTGAAAAATGCTTCAGCAGATTTTATGACACCTTTTTCAAAAAGGATTTGTGCAATCGAAGACCCAGAAGAACCAGCCGGTATGTCTATGACAACTTCAGACTGGTTGGTAAGGGTGGTATTCGTTGGAAAATCCGGAGCCACACTAGGCCCTGAACGCACATTGAAAACAACACCAACCAAAGCAATCAGCACAAAAATGCCCAGTAAGCGAAATTTCATTTACGTTTTTCTATCTCAATCGCAAAATCCAATATCGCAACAGCTGCGGCCATGTCGATTGACTCTTTTGATTCCTTTGCATTGCGACCTGCATCTCGCAAATTACGAGCCGCACTAATGGTGCTCATGCGTTCATCAATCATTTCAATTGGTACTGTGGTTATTGTTGCCAACTGAGCGACGAATTCGGAAGCTTTTTCAGATGCAGATCCATCTTTGCCACTTAAGAGCGCAGGACGACCTACATATATCGCAACAGGGTCTATTTCAGAAAATATTTGGGAAATCAGCTGATTCAAGTTCCTGTCTGTTGCCTTCAATGTAGTTAGTGGTGAGGAAAGGATCGAATCCGAGTCGCTCACTGCTACTCCAATGCGCACATCACCATAATCAAATGCGATACGACGTCCGCGCTTCATCATTTACCCAATGAGAGAGTCTGAAATCGCCGTCAGGGCATCTAACGACTTTGATGTGTCCGTACCGCCACCCTGTGCGAAATCATCTTTGCCGCCACCGCCGCCACCAAGAACCGTTGAACCTATTTTCACTAATGCACCAGCCTTCACACCAACGGAGCGCGCACCGTCACTCGTGGCTACTACCAACACTGGCTTTCCATCGTTAGCGCTAATTAAGGCGACAACAGATTTATCTTCACGAGAGCGCAAGTCAATCGCGATCTTTCGCAGGTCATCCCCTGAAACGCCATCTGACATCACAGATGAAATATACGAAATACCATTGATCACTTGTGCCGTCTTGGCTAGATCGCCAACTTGAGAAAGCGCCTGAGCGGAGCGCACAGTTGCCAATTCTTTCTCGATATCTTTCATCTTGCTGAGTAAATCCGAAATACGTTCAGGTAACTCTTCAGTGCGTGCACCCTTAATTAAATCAGTTAACGAGTTCAACAAGATGTGTTCACGTGCCAAGAATTTATATGCATCGACACCTACTAGCGCCTCAACGCGACGTACACCTGCACCGATTGAAGATTCACTGAGTAGCTTGATGACACCTAACTGACCAGATCGTGCCACGTGCGTGCCACCGCACAGTTCGCGTGCCCAGTCGCCAACGCTAACGACTCGAACAACATCACCATACTTCTCGCCAAACAATGCCATAGCACCAAGCTCTTTTGCTTTTGCTTGACTCATGCTCTCAGCCGTAACTTCCAAATTGTCGAGAAGCAGAGTGTTAACGCGAGCTTCGACATCATTGAGAACACTCACTGGGACCGATCCGGTTGCAGGAAAATCAAAACGGAATCGACCAGGTGAATTTTCTGAACCGGCCTGAGTTGCGGTTTCACCTAAGATTTCACGGAAGGCTTTATGAACCATGTGTGTTGCGGTGTGCGCACGAGAAATAGCATGTCGACGTTCGATGTCGATTTCAGCAAGAGCATCAGCGCCAACTTCAACGGATCCCTTGATTACCCGGCCTCGGTGTACTGATAAACCGGAAACAGGTGACTGAACATCTTCGATTTCAACTACTGCCCCATTGCTTAATGTAATACGACCACCATCGGCTAGTTGTCCACCACCTTCAGCATAAAATGGAGTTCGGTTGAGAACAATCTCAACATCTTCACCCTCTGCTGCACTTGCAACTCCAACACCATCTACAACAATGCCTGTTAATTTAGATTCAGAACTTTGTTGTGCGTAGCCAACAAACTCACTCTTGCCACTCTTATCGGCGATAGCTTTATAGACAGACACATCGGTGTGTCCAGACTTCTTAGCTTTGGCATCGGCTTTTGCGCGATCCTTTTGCTCCTTCATCAAACGTCGGAAGCCGTCTTCATCAACTTCAAGGCCTTCTTCACGTGCCATTTCAAGTGTTAAATCAAAGGGGAAACCATAGGTATCGTGAAGTTTGAAAACCTCATCTCCCGGAAGGACAGTTGCCTTGCTCTTTTTTAGAGCCACGGATGCAAGATCAAAGATTTGAGTTCCACTCTTTAGTGTTTGCAGGAAACTTTCCTCTTCAGAAACGCTAACTGACAAAATGCGTTTCTTGTCAGACACCAACTCTGGATACTGAGGACCCATCGCACTAATAGCTGCCACCGTTAGTTCAGACATGATCGGATCCATTGACCCCAAAAGGCGCATGTTACGAATAGTTCGGCGCATCATTCGTCGCAACACATAGCCGCGACCCTCATTGCCCGGTGTTACTCCATCGCCTATCAGCATCGCTGAAGTGCGTGCGTGATCTGCAATTACACGTAAAGCAACATCTGATTTTTCAGAAGATCCATACTTAACACCGGTTAGCTCCGATGCACGATTGAGAATCATGATTGTTGTATCGATCTCATAGATATTTTCAACGCCTTGTAACAAAGCCGCTGTGCGTTCTAGTCCAAGACCAGTGTCAATACTTTTTGCTGGAAGTTCACCAAGGATTGGGTAACTATCTTTTCCACCACCAGCGCCACGTTCATTTTGCATGAAAACAAGGTTCCAGATTTCAAGATATCTATTTTCATCCGCAATCGGACCACCTTCGGCGCCGTAAGCCGGGCCACGATCATAATAAATTTCAGAACACGGACCGCAGGGCCCAGGTACTCCCATAGACCAGAAGTTATCTGCCATGTCCCGACGTTGGATACGCTCTTTTGGAACACCAATTTTCTTGTGCCAAATATCTGCAGCTTCATCATCATCTAAATAAACAGTAACCCACAATTTATCCTCTGGAAAACCATAACCACCATCTGAAATCGGACGGGTTAACAGCTCCCAAGCAAGTGCAATTGCGCCTTCTTTGAAGTAATCACCAAAAGAAAAGTTGCCACACATTTGGAAGAACGATGCATGGCGCGTAGTTTTACCAACTTCATCAATATCTAATGTACGAACGCATTTCTGAACAGATGTTGCTCGCTTATATGGAGGCGTTACCTCACCAAGAAAAAATGGCTTGAATGGAACCATGCCCGCATTTACTAACAAAAGGTTTGGATCATCAGCGATCAAAGATGCTGAAGGAACAACAGTATGGGTTAAACCCTGTCGGTTATCTGATTCAAAGAAGCGCAGCCAGCGCGTACGGATCTCGGCGGATTCCACTAGCTAGGATCACTCAGCCTTCTTCTTCTTAGAGCGCCCCTTGCTCATTTGAGCTGCAGACAAAAGCGCTCCAGCAACTTTTACAGCAGAGCCATTTTTGTTAATGAAGCCTGTAGTTGCTTCATTAACCTTGTCTGAAAGATCCTCAATGTTCTTTGTTACACGATTAATGCTGTGCAAAGGGCCATTAACCAAGGTGACCGTGGTGTGAACCTCATCGATTAAAGGCGCAGTTTCCTCTGTCAGCGTTTTAAGTGAGGCTTTCGCTTCATCGATTAAACGACCCACTCGGACAATTGCATATGCAATAGCTATCGCAATGACAGCAAGTGATGATGCTGCAATTATTGTTGCAATTCCGCCTGGACCCATACCGTTAGCCTACCTGACCCTTAACTTTCCTGAGGTGATTTTGATGATGCGGATGGCGCTTGTGGAACCCAGTCAATTCCGCTTTCTTTACGTTGAGCCGGAGTGATAGGAGTTGGGGCACCCGTTAATGGATCTCCGCCGCTAGCTGTCTTAGGGAAAGCAATCACTTCGCGAATCGAGTCCGATCCAGTCAGCAATGCACACACGCGATCTAGCCCAAGTGCGATTCCACCATGTGGAGGTGGGCCATAGTTAAATGCTTCAAGCAAGAATCCAAACTTGCTGTTGGCCTCTTCATCGCTTAAACCGATAACCGAGAAAACATCCTTCTGAATATTTCGATCATGGATACGAATAGATCCACCACCTAATTCAGTTCCATTTAAAACAATGTCATATGCATAAGCAAGTGCCGAAGCGGGATCAGATTTGAATGTTGCAGCAAATTCTGGCTTTGGTCCGGTAAATGGATGGTGAACCGCTGTCCATCCACCGTTATCAGTTGGTTCAAACATGGGAGCATCTACAACCCATAGGAATTCCCACTTACCGTCTGGGATCAGACCGCATCGCTTTCCTATTTCTAATCGAACCGCACCTAATAGATTTAAGGAGGCGGTGCGCTCACCGGCTGCAAAGAAAATTGCATCTCCCGGATTTGCTCCCGCTGCATGAACCACTCCTGCTGTTTCAATTTCAGATAAATTCTTTGATACTGGACCACCTAATGTGCCATCTTCATTTACCAGAATGTATGCGAGTCCCTTAGCACCACGTGCTTTTGCCCAATCCTGCCAAGCATCTAGTTCGCGACGAGCAGATGCTGCTCCCCCAGGCATAACAACTGCACCCACATATGGAGCTTGGAAAACTCTAAATTCAGTATCAGCGAAAAAAGATGTCAGGTCTACAAGTTGATTTCCAAATCGCAAATCTGGCTTGTCAGAACCGTAGCGCGTCATTGCATCGGCATATGTCATACGCTTCAATGGAAGAGGAATATCGTAATTAACTGATTCCTTCCAGATGCGAGCAACGATTTTTTCAGCGACTGCCAAGATATCTTCCTGATCAATAAAGGACATCTCGATATCCAACTGTGTGAACTCTGGTTGACGATCGGCGCGGAAATCCTCGTCACGGAAACAGCGTGCTATTTGATAATACTTTTCCATGCCCGCGACCATTAATAGCTGCTTAAATAACTGTGGTGACTGAGGCAACGCATACCAGCTACCAGGCTGTAAACGAACCGGTACTAGAAAGTCACGAGCACCCTCTGGAGTTGATCTCGTCAAATAAGGAGTTTCAATCTCAAGAAAAGTTTCTTCTTCCATTACCCGACGAATCGTTGATGTAACTTTAGAACGCAAGCGAAGGTTGTGCGCTGGCTTTTCTCGTCGCAAATCCAGGTAGCGATATCGCAAACGGACTTCCTCATTAATATCTGTGTCATCACCACTATCAACGGGGAAAGGCAAAGGAGCTGATTCTGACAGGACAACAACTGTGTCACCCATAACTTCAATTTCACCCGTTGCAATATTTGTATTCTGATTTCCATCAGGACGAGCGACTACCTCGCCAGTAATAAGCAAGCACCACTCTGCTCGCAAAGATCCCGCAACCTTTTCGTCACGAATAACTACCTGGACTGATCCGGAGGCGTCACGTAGATCAATGAAAGCAACGCCACCATGATCACGACGACGCGATACCCATCCTGCAAGCGTGACCGTTTGGCCCGCATTGGATTTACGGAGTGACCCTGCTTCATGTGTGCGCAACATTATTAGTCCAATTTTTCTGTTTTAGAGAGCTTCGAGCAATGAGTCAATCTTAACTGAAGATGTTTGGCCCGATTTCATCTCTTTTAATTCAACTGTGCCGCTAGAAATCTCTGATTCGCCAAGGACAATCACATGTGTCGCACCGCTCTTATCAGCGCCTTTCATGGCCCCCTTCAAGGCTCGATCACCAAAAGCAATTTCAACAATCTTGCCTTTGGCTCTTAAGGCTGCAGCAATTGTTAGCGCTTCAACCTTTGCGGCCTCACCCAGTGGAATGATGAAAAGATCGGAGACAAAATCATCATGTCCAATAACGCCTTCAGCCTCTGCAGCCAAAAGGGCGCGATCTACCCCTAACCCAAATCCAATACCAGAAAGTGATTGACCTCCCAGTTGTTCCATTAATCCGTCATAACGCCCGCCGCCACCAATGCCTGATTGGGCGCCAAGTAGCTCATGAACAAACTCGAAAGTAGTGCCTGTGTAGTAATCCAAACCTCGAACCATTCGGGGATTAACAACATATGAAATGCCTAGTGCATCAAGATATTTTTGGAGCTGCGCAAATTGTTGACGTGAATTTTCATTGAGATAGTTGATTAGCAACGGTGCCTCAGTCATCGCTTTACGCATTTCTTCGCGCTTATCATCGAAAAGTCGAAGTGGATTTATAAGTGCGCGAGCAGCGGTCGCTTCATCTAACACTAGGGTCGAAATATATTTCACTAGATCAACACGGTGGGCCGCGCGTGATTCAGCATCCCCCAAAGAGGTAATTTCTAAACGATATTTGCTAAGCCCAATAGCTCTAAAGCCTGCATCGGCAATCGCGATAACTTCAGCATCGATCGCAGGATCATCCAAACCTATTGCTTCGATTCCCACCTGATAGAACTGACGATAACGTCCGGCTTGAGGGCGCTCTGCTCGAAAGAATTGACCTGAATACCAAACCTTTACTGGAAGTTGTCCACGATCTAAGCCATGTTCTATAACTGCTCGCATGACACCGGCGGTTCCTTCGGGACGCAAGGTAATTGAACGACCTCCGCGATCTTCAAAGGTATACATTTCTTTAGAGACGACATCTGTAGATTCGCCAACTCCACGAGTAAAAAGTTCAGTGTCTTCAAATACCGGAAGTTCGATTAACTGATACCCCGCACTCTTTGCAGGGGCGATTAATTTATCGCGCACAAATTCAAATGCACTGGATCTACTCGGAACGTATTCGCTGACACCTTTAGGTGCAGAAAGCTTTTGTCCTGCCATTAGTAGCGACCTACCAAACTCTTCAAATAGGGATTGTTCTTTTTCTCATGAGACATCGTTGTGTCTGGACCATGGCCAGGTAATACGCGCAAGTGGTCTGATAAGGGCATAACTTTCTTGCGCAATGTCTCTTCCATTTCTTTGGCCGATCCTGTTGGTAAATCAGTACGTCCAATAGAACCAGCAAACAGGACATCGCCGCTGACCAATACCTCATTGGATACTTCAAACATTAATGAACCACGGGTATGGCCCGGAGCGTGAATCGCTCTGAATGAAAGGCCAACTAGATCGATAACATCGCCATTTCGAAGTTCACGAACATCCTTTGGTTCAGCGAAATTCATTCCGGACAAGGTCTCAACAAACTCCGGGCCATGAAGCTTTACTGGATCACTTAGAAAAGCTCGATCTTCACTATGAATATAGGAGGCGATGTCGTAACCATCTGCGATGGCTTGAATCGAAAAGGTATGGTCGAGGTGCCCATGTGTAGCGATTACCGCTGCCGGTTTCAGATTATGTTTTTCCAAAAGTTCGGTTAATTGGTGGGACACATCAGGCATGCCCGGATCGACAACAACGCACTCGGCCCCAGGCTCAGTCGCTATCACCCAACAGTTGGTGGCAAACATTGGGGCGGCAAAGGAATCGATCAGCACCGTTCATGCCTCCCTATTCCACGCTCAATTTGAGGTGCGATTGACGCTCACACCATGAGACAGGGTACCTTTTGCACACGAATACACACTCAACCCACGCTCAGAAGCGTTGAAACTTCTAAGCATCGCACCCACGACATAGCGAACTTCATAACGAAGAAACGCGCTGAAAGGATCACTCTCATGACAGATATGAATTTCCCACAACAGGCCAGCGCAGCTAGTGCGTTGATCGGAGATCCTTCAGCTTTTGGTCGAGTCGCAGATGATGGAACAGTTTATGTTCGTACATCACAGGGTGAAACAGCCGTTGGTTCCTACCCAGGAAAAACCCCCGAAGAAGCGTTAGCTTATTTTGTTCGTAAGTTCGAGGTTCTTGCAGCCGAAGTAGCACTGCTAGCAGCGCGCATTAAAAGTGGTGCAATGGTTCCATCAGATGCATACGCAGCGGTCAAGAAATTGCGCGAACAAGTTAAGGAACTCAATGGAGTCGGCGATCTCGAGGCTTTAGCTGCCTCTGTTGAACAGATCGAACCACTGATCGAGGGACACCGCGAAGCATTTGAAGCCAAGAAAGCAGCAGAAACGGCTGCAAAGGCCGCTCGTCGTGAACAAATTATTGTTGAAAAAGAAAAGATTGTTGTCGAGGCTGAAAGTCTGGCACTTTCAGAAAGCTGGAAGAGTACCGGCGATCGACTTAAAGTTCTTCTTGATGAATGGAAGGCTGCGCCTCGTCTGGATAAGAAAGCAGATGCCGATCTGTGGAAACGTTTCTCATCATCTCGAAACAAATTCGACAAACGTCGCCGAACACATTTTGCAGCATTAGAAGCAACACAATCTGTGGTTGCAGATGCCAAGAAGGCAATCATCGAAGAAGCTGAAAAACTTGCCACCTCGACTGAATGGGTACCAACTGCTAAACGCTTCAAGGCGTTGATGGATCTTTGGAAGGCTTCAGGGCGCGGTAAGAGAAATGATGATGCAAAACTTTGGGCACGTTTCAAAGCTGCACAGGATCAATTCTTCACAGCTAAGAATGCTGATCTAGAAAAGCGTGATCTTACGATGGCTGCAAATTTGGCTAAACGTGAAGAACTTCTAACGCTTATTGAAGCTGTGCTGCCAATTACCGATGTTAAGGAATCACGTAAGGTGCTCAACGAGCATTTGCGTTCATGGGAAAAGATTGGCATGACCCACCGCGACAAGCGCGCTGCTTTAGATGGTCGAGTTGCGAAGGTTGAAGCTGTCATTAAGGAAGCCGAAGCAGACATTTGGCGCAAAACTGATCCAGCAGCAAAGAAGCGTGCCCAAGAGGTAGTTGCGCAGCTGACTGAATCCATTGCTAACTATGAAAAGGCAGCGGCAAAGTTCGCCGCTAGTGGCAACACAAAGAAGTCTGAAGAAGCAGCAGAATCCGCAACTGCTCGTAAGGTGTGGCTAGCTGAAGCTGAAAAGGGACTTGCTGAATTTAATTAAGGTAAGAGCTAACTAGTTATTGGTAGTTCGATAAACATCGTAAACGCCTTCGATTCCACGCACTGCTGCCAGTACCGCATCTAGATGCGTTGCATCAGCCATTTCAAAGGTAAAACGTGAAAACGCGGTTCGATCCTTTGATGTGCTTACAGCTGCGCTGAGAATATTGACATGCTGATCAGACAATGTGCGTGTTACATCTGCCAACAAAGAGGCTCGATCTAACGCTTCTACTTGGATGTTGACCAAGAAAACCGATGATGCACCAATTCGCCACTTTACATTTACAACACGATCCAGCTGATGAATCTGTAAATCATGGGCGTTTGTGCAATCTGTCCTGTGAATAGAAACACCACTGCCCTTGGTGATAAAGCCCATGATTAAATCCCCTGGGACCGGTGTACAACAACGCGCGAGTTTTACAAGCACATCGTCAGCGCCCTCTACATCGATGGCATTGCTTGACCGTCGCGTCGTGGGTGCACGATTGGGAAAAACTTCCATCGTAGGTTCTGGATGAGAATCTTCAGA
>Ga0207938_1000098_pt1 | contig 14263 bp, 15 predicted proteins | sample LakMenEpi15Mar12_FD_150671 | JGI IMG/M metagenome (GOLD analysis project Ga0207938, IMG submission 150671) | Freshwater microbial communities from Lake Mendota, WI - 05MAR2012 deep hole epilimnion (SPAdes) | ecosystem: Environmental > Aquatic > Freshwater > Lake > Epilimnion/Euphotic zone ...
TCCCAAAAACTCCTGTTGATGAAAAAAAGTGAGGAATGTTTTATCGGCAACTGCATTTATCCTGCAAAACTCTTTATCAAAAATCTTTTTGCAAAAGGCTCTATAATATAATATAATATGTTTTACGTTGCGTTAATCATTTGTTTAATTTTATTAAAATGAATATAGAAATTAATAAATAATAAAATTGAATAAATAGATACTATAAATTCTTCGGCGCTCTCGTCATCAACAACAAAGCTGGAATATTTGCTAAAATTGTTAGCATCCAGAAATTGGTCCAGCCTAATGGTTCAATAAGCTGACCACCGAATGATCCAAACATAATGGTTGATAGCACAGCGACCGATGATAAGGCAGCAAGCTGCATCATGGTGTAGTTTTGGGTGCAGCTCATAATTTGTAGTGAAAGAATTGGGGTTATTGATAACCCTTTGGTGAATTCATAAAAAATGGCAGTGGTGTACAGGCCAGCAGCAGAAGTTTCAAACGCGCCTAGGGTTAATAAAAATACTGTTGATAATGCATGGGTAATCAAACCAATCCACAAAGGTAAGTGAAGGCCTTTGCGGCGAATCATTAAGGCTGCCAAAAACCCACCCAGGGTAGCCATACCCATGCCAAACGTTTTATAGGCGAAAGAGATTAATCCGCGGTCGTAGCCTAAATCAAGAAAATAGATGGTGGTATATTGACCTTGAATTGCGTCTTGGGCGCGATAGAAAAACATCATGCCACAAAGCCACCAGATTGATTGGGTTTCCTTTAAGCTAACCCAAGCGCGTTTTAAGTAATGGGTGTAGCCCAGAACAAGGGGGCGTTCTTTTGGTGAAAATGCAACTTTTGTGAAGTACAACGGAATTAAGGGGATAAGCATAACAATTGCAAAAACAATATAAACTTCTTTCCATGAACAAATCATCGAAAGCGATAATGCCCCTGCACCACCTGCTAAAATTCCACAGCGGTATCCAGTAACACCGGCAGCTTCTCCAAAGCCCCAGTTACTCCGGTTAAGGCCCACAACCTGGGAAACATACAATATGCATTCATATGCAGCGCTTACCATGTGAAGTGCTAGCAACAACCCAAACCATGCCCAAGGTAGCTTCGGCGAGAATGCAAATCCTATTAAAATTAGGCATTTTAAAATAAGCCCTGCTTGTAATAACCTGCGCCGGTAATCGGCCTGGTTTATTTTTTCCATAAATGGAACGGCGGCCCATTTGAATACATGGGGCAAGTGGGCAATAAGAAACAAGCCAGTATGTGCAAGGGTCAGTTTTTGATCGTTTAGAAACACCACCAATGTGCTGCCTGACAAAACGAAGCACAGCCCAGAAGCAAAGCTAAGGCACCCCACAATACTTAAATACCGACTACGATCACTGAATCCGAACATTGAAACTTTTTAATAGATTTTATTTTGAGTAGCCGATTGATGAAAATTAATCCAGTAGAATTTCTATGATTGTTTGCATCGCTCAAAACCGGCATACTAAACAAAATTTTTAAAAAGCTAAAAACATGAATTGTATTGCAGATATTAAAGCCCGTGAAATTTTAGATTCTAGGGGAAACCCAACCGTAGAAGTTGATATTATGTTGGAAAGCGGCGCCTTTGGTCGTGCTGCAGTTCCAAGTGGTGCATCTACAGGCAGCTTTGAAGCAGTGGAAATTCGCGATAATGACCCGAAGCGTTACTTAGGCAAAGGGGTATTAAAAGCAGTTGAAACCGTTAATACAACAATTGCTGATGCAGTAATGGGGCTTGATGCAACCGAACAGGAACTAATTGACACTACTCTTGTGGGATTAGATGGCACAGAAAACAAGAGTGTGCTTGGTGCAAATGCAATGCTTGGCGTGAGCTTGGCTTGCGCAAAAGCTTCTGCTGACCACTTTAGTCAACCTTTATATCGTTACCTGGGCGGCCTACAAGCATTTCGTATGCCAATGCCTTTAATGAATATTATTAACGGCGGGGCGCACGCTGATAACCCACTTGATATTCAAGAGTTTATGATTGTGCCTTATGGCGCGCCAACTTTTAGCGAAGGCTTACGGATGGGCGCAGAAATTTTTCATCACCTTAAGGCGATTTTGAAAAAAGAAGGTCATATTACGGCCGTGGGTGATGAAGGCGGTTTTGCACCAAACCTAAAAAACACTAAAGATGCGCTTAATCTTATTATAAGAGCAATTGAAGCAGCGGGTTACAAGCCAGGTGAACAGGTAATGTTAGCGTTAGATGTAGCCGCGAACGAACTTTACCAAAATGGTAAATATGTATTTAAAGGCGAAGGCGAAAGTTTTGATACAGCTGGGCTAATAGAATTCTACAGTGATTTATGCCAAAACTACCCAATTTATTCCATTGAAGATGGCTTTGCTGAAGAAGATTGGGATGCATGGGAAATAGCTACAGCAACCCTTTCTGGCACACAAATAGTTGGAGATGATTTATTTGTCACCAATGCTATGCGTTTAGCGGAAGGCATTCAACGTGGTGCGGCTAACGCTATTTTGATTAAGCCAAACCAAGTGGGAACGTTAACTGAAACACTTAGCACTATTGGATTGGCGCAGCTTTCTGGTTTTGGAGTGGTGTTATCTCATCGTTCTGGAGAAACAGATGACACAACTATTGCAGACATCGCCGTTGCAACAAATGCAGGGCAGATTAAAACTGGGTCCTTGTCTAGAACTGACAGATTGGCTAAATATAATCAATTGTTGCGCATTGAAGAAGAATTGGGTTCAAAAGCGCAATTCTTTTTGTAGATTAAAAGGTTTAATTATGAATGGCAGACTTCGGCATATTGTTTTCCCAGTGGTGATTGTCGCCATGATGGTGTACTTTACGTACCATATTTTTCAAGGCCAACGCGGTGTTCTTGCTTGGATTCGCCTAGACAAAAAGCTTAAAGAAGAAGAAACCACTTTAAATGCTTTAACGCAGGAAAAAGAACAGCTTGAACGTGAAGCGTATTTGCTTCGTCCTGATAGTCTAGATGTAGACTTATTAGAAGAAAAAGCTAGGCAAGCGTTGAACTTTGCCCATCCTAACGAAGTGGTTGTGCAGGGAACCGATAAATAGTTTAAGTTTACCCATCAACTTTCAGGCGCTCAACTGTAGCTCCACAAGCTTGCAGTTTAGCTTCTAGGTTCTCATATCCCCGGTCAAGGTGATACAACCTGCTAATGGTTGTTTCACCCTTAGCCGCAAGGGCCGCCACCACTAGCCCAACACCGCCACGAATATCAGTTGCCATTACAGGAGCCCCACTTAAATGCTTAACACCACGCACCATGGCTGATGCACCATGCACTTGAATATTCATTCCCATGCGGGCAAGTTCTGGAACGTGCATGAACCGGTTTTCAAAAATAGTTTCCGTAATCATACTGGCACCTTCGCAAATACCCATCAAAGCCATGAATGGAGCTTGCAGATCCGTCGCAAAACCTGGGTAAGGTTCTGTCATCACATCAACACCTTGAATTGGGCCGTTTTGGTAAACACGAAATCCATCTGCTTGTTCTTCAAAAACAGCACCGGCTTTTTCCAAAGTTTCACGTACCATTGGTAAATATTCTAATGACGTGTTAGTGAGCGTCAAATCACCACCCGTAATTAAAGATGCAATCGCATAAGAACCTGTTTCAAGCCGGTCAGGCATAACTTTATGTGTAGCACCATGAAGCGATGGCACACCTTCAATGGTAATGGTGTCCGTCCCTGCCCCTTGCACGTTTGCACCCATAGCATTTAAGCAATTTGCCAGATCAATAATTTCAGGTTCACGGGCGGCATTACGTAAAACCGTTTGGCCCTTTGCAATGGAAGCCGCAAGCATAAGATTTTCTGTGGCACCAACAGATACAACACGCATAGTGAAGCTTGCACCATGCAAACCATTTGGTGCTTTGGCCACAATGTAGCCTTCTTCTAATTCACAAATTGCACCCATTGCGCGCAAACCTTCTAGATGCACATCAACAGCACGTGCCCCCAAAGCGCAACCACCAGGTAACGATACTTTAGCCATACCGTAACGCGCCACCAATGGCCCCAATACCAACACAGATGCACGCATGGTTTTCACCAGGTCATAAGGGGCTGTTGTTGATGTTATATTCGCAGCGTTAAGGGTTCGTGTGCTGCCATTAACTTCTTCAGTCACGCCAATAACTTTTAAAACCTGGGTGATGGTTCGAATATCTGCCAAATTTGGCACGTTCGTTAATGTCAAAGGTTTGTCGGTTAGTAGGCATGCTACCATTAAAGGCAAAGCAGAGTTTTTTGCTCCGCTAATTTCGATTGTGCCTTTTAGGGGTACTCCCCCTTGAATTTTTAGAATCGTTGGCATGGTTTATATCTTTGGCAACGTAACACCGGTTTGATTCATGTACTTACCTGCGCGGTCTCGGTAAGAAACCTCGCAAGGCTGGTCGCCCTTAAAGAACAAAAACTGACAAACTCCTTCGTTTGCATAAATCTTGGCAGGAAGCGGCGTAGTATTTGAAAACTCTAAAGTTACGTGACCTTCCCATTCAGGTTCAATCGGCGTTACATTCACAATAATGCCACAACGGGCGTAGGTTGATTTTCCAAGACAAATTACTAACACATCACGCGGAATACGAAAATATTCAACAGTTCTTGCTAGCACAAAACTGTTTGGCGGAATAATACACACATCTGTTTCCCTATCCACAAAGCTTGAAGGAGAGAAATTTTTAGGGTCAACAATAGCATTGTTCACGTTAGTGAAAATTTTAAACTCAGGAGAACATCTAGCATCATAACCATAAGACGATAACCCATAAGAAATTATCCCATCACGCTTTTGGCTTTCAACAAAAGGATCAATCATTCCTTTTTTTGCTTGCTCGCGAATCCATTTATCGGAAAGTATCATTACAGCTCCTAGTCTAAATCTTTAACAACGCTAATGTCTGGCGCATCCACTGCTTTCATACCAACTACATGATAGCCAGAATCCACGTGAATAATTTCACCAGTAACACCAGAGCTCAAATCGCTTAGCAAATATAAACCAGTGCCACCAACATCATCTAACGTCGTGTTACGGCGCAATGGTGAATTATATTGATTCCATTTTAAAATATAACGGAAATCACCAATTCCACTAGCTGCCAATGTTTTCACAGGGCCAGCAGACAAACCATTTACACGAATGTTTTTAGGTCCTAAATCCATTGCTAAATACTGAACACTTGATTCTAAAGCGGCTTTAGCAATACCCATAACATTATAGTTTGGCATAACTTTTTCGGCACCATAATAAGTAAGGGTAATCAAGGATCCACCATTTGGCATTAAGCGTTCTGCTTCACGGCAAATTTTTGTGAAAGAAAAACAAGAAATATGCATAGTGTTTAAGAAGTTAGCAAGTGACGTATCGCAGTAGCGCCCTTGTAATTCATTTTTGTCAGAAAACCCAATTGCATGCACGACGAAGTCTAAAGTTCCCCATTGCTGCTCAATTTTTTTGAAGGTATTTTCAATGCTATCGTCTTTACCAACATCACATTCCACTAAAAACGTTGAGCCCAGGCTTTCAGCCAACGGACGCACGCGTTTTTCTAAAGCTTCACCTTGGTAGCTAAATGCAAGTTCAGCACCTTGTTCATGTAGCATTTTAGAAATGCCCCAGGCCAAAGAACTACTATTCGCAAGGCCCATTATCAAGCCTTTTTTGCCCTTCATTAACATTGATTTTCTCGTTTAATTCATTGCCTTGTAGCATAGACAATCCAGGTCCTTAGCGCAATGGATTGATACGGAAATTATTGCTAAGGTTAAACGGTTATCCCCCGCCACTAATTATGCTTTGACTGAAAAAACTTCCACCGTCTCTATTGGAAAATGATTGAGAAATTTTTATTCCTTTTCTATCAACAGTCACACTTAATGTGCCATCCGTGGACTTTAAAGCTTTTTCAATTTCACGAAGCTTTTTAATTTTTTTCTTATTTAGTGCAATAACTTTATCGCCTTCTTGAAACAATCCACTATTGCCTGCCTGCTTGACTATCACGCCGTTTGGCGTTTGTTCAAATTGCACATTCCCCAAAAGCTTATTGTCTACTTCTTGAGTGGAAGATTTTGGCTCTTTAATAGGGATAAATCTCGCATCTTGTAAACTATTTTCTCTCCATATTTTTAAAGTAACCTCTTCCTCTAAACTTGAAGTTTTTTCAAAAAAATCTAGCTCTTCCGGAGTACTTAGTTTTTGCCCATTAACTTCTACAATCACATCTCCATGTTTTAAAACACTTTTCGCAGGAGAGCTGCTATCAATTTCATTCACAATCACGCCAAAAAGATTTTTGTCTTCTAGTCCACAACTTTCTAGCATATTGGGTGTCATCATCTGTGTGTTAACACCCCACCAAGCACAAGGTTTTTTCAAAATTTCTTTGTTGAAATAGTATCCAATCATGCTGGCTGGAATAAAGAAAGAAAGCCCTCCCATGCGTGGAATAGCAAAAGCCATACCAATCATTTCTCCCATGGAATTAACCATCGGCCCTCCTGAATTTCCAACACCGATGTGCGCATCACTTTGCAACACAACTTTTCCATCAACTACCCTGTTAATAAATGAAACTAACCCTCGAAAAATACTGGTTTTACCCATGCCAAAAGCATTACCAGCAACAAGAACTGGCTCGCCTAAATCTATTTGTGTCTTTGAATTTGCAAGCTTCAGACATGATAAATTTTTTGTATCAATTTTTAAAAATGCAATATCCGCAGCAGCATTGCTAAAAACCTTTGTAGCTTGCATTTTTCTACCATCATTAAGACCGACAAAGATCCGTGTTGCATCTTGCACAACATGATTACACGTCACGATATACCCATCAGAACTAATAATGCAGCCAGTTCCACTTGAGTTGCCATGACGCTTAGCGCCAAATAGCATCGATTCAATATCGCCTAATTCAAAGGGCTGGAAGATTTCACCATCCCTTTCTCTATATGCATAAACATCCACAACAGCAGCTGTTGTTGCTTTAGCTAAAAGAACCGAATCAAATAAGGGAATTGGATCTTTTTTTTCATGACTTGCAAATAAGCACGTAAATACAGTTAACGCGCCACACAACACCAATCTGATCATCAACACCTCCATATTCTTTTTTATTAGACTAGAAAATTTTGATTAAAAAATTGTTAAGAAGCCTCTTTAGAAAGCGGCCAAGTTAAAAATACTAAAATTGCTGTTAAGATTGCCATACCAATATACACAGGAATTATAGTGCCATCAAAAAATACTCCAACCACTAAAACTAACCCTGCAACCACGCCGTTTCGCATTAATCCAAGGAATGCAATTGCTAATCCACGCTGATCCGGCGCGCACTCAATTGCTTTTGTTCCACAGCTTGAAAGGGTGGCTGAAAGGCTTAAGTTTAAAATGCACATAATTGCAACTATAGAAAATGGCAATTGCAGAATATTAAGTGTTGTCCCAAGAGTGATTAAGCATAAAAAAGCAAGATTTATGTACATTCCATAACGAATAGATTTGGCAATTCCCCATTTAACAACATGCTGACGATACACTATTGACCCAATTAAATTCATTACTACAGGAACAAGCTGTATATATGCATACGTAGTTGGCAAAAAATTAAAATGATCAATAAAAATAAATGAACTATTTATTCCGTAAACAGCTGCAATAGCAACCGGTAAGCCATGACAAATAGAAAGAACTATAAAGTGTCGGTTGCTGGTTAATACTTTTAGGTTTTTTAAAATATGATTCCAGCCCATTGTATCAACATGGTTTTTATGAGTTTCTGGCATTTTTTTAACAAAAATTAGCCATAAGCAAGTCGCTATTACACCCAACGCCCAAAAATTCGCCTGCCACCCAAACCATTTTAGTAAATGAGCACCAAATACAGGAGCAACAGCAAACATAATAGGAAAGCTCATGCTATAAGTTGCCATATAACGCGCGTATACTGACCCGCTAAACATATCAGACAAAATGGAAATACTAATCACAGATATTCCACCAGCACCAATTGCTTGCAGAAATCGTAACACAATAAATGATTCAATATTCCACGAAAAGCAGCATAGGAAAGAACATACGGAAAATATCCCAAGGGATGACAACATTGCAGGTCTACGCCCTTTAGTATCACTCCAATGGCCATACAGCATACCAACAACAGCGGCCACAATTGGTGTTTGCATCATACTAAATTGAATCATCCACTCTGATGTTTCAAAATAGCGCTTCAAAAAAGGTGCAGCTGGTGCATAAATATCAATACTCGCCACCATCAACACACCAGTAAGCATTAACAAAGCTGGATAAAGGGTTGTGTACTGGAACTTTGTTAGGCCGAAATTTTCCTCAGACATTTGCTAATCTCTTTTGCTGCATAGGTAATAATTTTTGAAGCCCCTGCCCGTTTAAAGCTAAGGCAGGTTTCATAAAACGCATCTTCTTCCATAATTGCGCCGTTTTTTGCGGCACACTTGATCATAGCATATTCACCACTAACTTGATAAACCCAAATGGGTGCGCCAAAGTTTTTAGCTTGTGAAACAATATCTAAGTAAGGTAATCCCGGTTTCACAATTATGGCATCTGCACCTTCGGCAATATCTTGTTTAATGTCGCGCAAGGCTTCAACAGCATTAGCAGGGTTAAGCTGATAAGTCTTTTTATCCCCCTGCAGATTCGCCCCAACGGCACTACGAAATGGCCCATAAAAAGTTGAGGCATACTTCACCCCATAGCTTACCAACAACACATTAACGTGCCCTTTTGTTTCTAGTGCACAACGAATAGCTTGAATCCTGCCATCCATCATATCAGACGGGCAAATTCCATCAGAACCTGCTTCAACTTGGTTGAAAGTTTGCTTAATTAAAACATCAATGGTTACATCGTTTTCAACATCGCCATTTTTTAAAATTCCATCATGCCCATGGGTTGTGTATGGGTCTAATGCCACATCCGTCAGCACCACCATTTTGGGAACGCATTCTTTAATTTTTCTAATAGCTTTGCATATTAGGTTTTTCGGGTTTAGCGCCTCAATCGCATTTTCTGTTTTTAACGCACTTGAAGTTTTGGGGAATAAAAGTATTGCCCGAATACCCAGCTGGTATGCTTCTTCCACTTGCTCCGGTAACTCATCAACCAAATACCGACGCACACCTGGCATTGTTGCAATTTCCGTATCATCCCCAAGTTCACAAACAAAAATCGGCCAAATAAGGTCACTTGGGTTTAAATGGTTTTCCTGAAACAACTCACGCACTGAAGCAGACTGACGCAAACGTCGAAGGCGCAAATTTGGGTACGCTGCTACCGTTAAAGACATTTTATAAAATAACCTTTTTAAACATTAGTTTTTCTGACACGTTGGACAATAATACGTTGAACGACCAGCTTGGGCATCACGCTTAATTGTGCCGGAACACGAATCAGTTAAGCAAGGATTACCTTTTTGGTCATACACCCTAAACTGATGTTGAAAATACCCAAGGGTTCCATCAACTGTTCTATGATCACGCAGGGAGGCCCCACCCGATTCAATCGCCCGTTCAAGCACTTCGCAGATATTCTTCAATAAAAACTGTGTCTGTTTAAGGGTAATTGAATCCGACGCTTTAAAGGGGGATAACCCACTTTGCCAAAGTGCTTCGCACACATAAATGTTTCCAAGACCAGCGATAATCACCTGATCAAGTAACGACGTTTTTAACGGACGCGTAGTGCGCTGCAATCGTTTGTAAAAATCATCCACCCCTATTTCAAAAGGCTCTGGTGCCATTGTTTTTATTGGCGAACACATTTGTCCCTTTGGTAGCAGGTCCATATCACCAAAACGACGCGCATCATTAAAAGCGAACATCATATCATCAACCTGCCAAACCACATGATCATGCTTTTGATGGACATATTCAGAGGCAATACTACGTTGAATTCTGCCACTCATTCCCAAATGCATCATCCAAGTGTAATCAGGCAATTCAACAAGAATATATTTCCCACGGCGATTAATTTTGTTAACCACCTGCCCTTGCAAGCGTTCAGCAAACATTGGCGGAAAAAAATTTCTTAAATTTGCTCGGTGTAAAACCACATTTTGTAAAATTTTGCCTTCCATATAGGGACGAAGCCCCCGGCATACGGTTTCAACTTCGGGTAATTCAGGCACTATGCACGTACCCAAGGTCGTCACCAACAACCCAATAGGTATCAAGTGTTGCTGTTTCAACCAGGTTAAGAAGGTCTTCAAATTTCAGTGCCAAACACCCTGCAGTAGGTGTCATAGCTTCATTCATCTGGTGAATAAAAATTGCACTTCCGCATTCTGGAATTATCGGATCGGTATTATGACTAGTGGTAATGAAAAGGTCGTACACATTATCTTCTCGCCATAGTTTCTCATGGGAAAAAGGGTGTGGCGTAGTAATGCACGTGTTGTAAGCAATATCATCTGAGTCATCTGACCACCCCATATTGGAGGTGATTTCAATAATAGGCAAAACAGTTTTAGGTTTAGACATTTTATCGGGGCGATAATACACAGTTAGAAGCTTCCAAGACCCTATAGGTGTACACCAATCCCCTTCTTGCTTAGGCCCTAAAAAATCATTAACCCCTACCCGGCATGGCAAAATTTTGTTTTGCCACGAAACCTGTTGGTTACTAATTTGCTGCAATATTTGCTTCACTTTGTCACACTAAAATTATTGTGGGCGCCTTCAAAATTTCATGTATTTACAGAAGGCGCTTACTTCCTTAATCTATTTTTTGTTTTGGCGAAAGTGCTCTGCGCACCCCTGTCAGTAAAAGCTCATCAACCCCAATTTCAAAGGTTCTAGTCAGTTGTAGTAACTGTCCAAAAGAGAGTTTTTCTAAAACAGGACGAGTCCAAATTCGGTTGTCAGTGTTCACCTCATTAAAAAAACCAAATCGTTTTGCTATAGTAGTCAAACCCAAATATTCAGCTACCGTAAACACACCCACTTGTTCAGCCATTGAAGTCACGCCCCACTGCTGCGCCATATCAGATAATCCTAATTGTTCCGCCCTGGCAGACAATCCCAAACGTTCTGCTATTAGCCCAATATTAGGAGTTAAAAATTGACAACATGTGATGCTTTCAACACCTACTACATCTTTATCTTCAGCAAATTTCTTACCTGAAGGTAATTTTATTTTTACTTGGTGAGTATCAGTCGTCTCTTCCTCATCAGCTCCAACAAGAAGTGGTAATGAAGTTAATACAACAAGCAGCAATTTATTTATGTAGTTCATGATATCCTCGAAAAATTAATTTCACCCATAGTATGAGAAAACAAAGAGGTCTGGCAAACAAAAAGAGAGGTCACAACTTGTGTCGCCCCTTCATCAACGAAGCGTTACCCTTTAATATTCGTCAAGCACCTAGCCACGGTATCAAGCACATTTTCCATGGTTGTAGTAGCTGTCATGGCTTCACCAACGGTTTCAATGCTCATTCCATATTGCCCTAACACTTTTTTTGTTACGGCATCTTGATAAGGAATGTAGGGATTATTTGAAATAAACAAAAACTCCTTATCTTTTACATCCCCAAAATCTTTTGTCATTTCGCGTAATGTATCTTCAGTACTAGCTCTTGTGCCATCTGGTTGCCGACCCGATTGTATTGAAATGGTTGGAATGTCTTTAAAGGAATCTGGCTTAGGTGTTTGTTGCCATATTTCATTAGCCATTGCCATTTCAGTAGCGGTAGCCCCTTTGGTTTCTAATACTTTAGCCATTGCTTTGTCAGCTTCATTACCAATTTTCAAATTACGAGTTGAACCAAGCAAATACACTTTATTCCAAGTAATACCTTGCTGCTGAAGCTTCATTAAAAATGCAATGCGATCTTGAACTCTTGGTGTGGTTGCACCAAAAATAACAACTGCATCATAGTGCTTTTTGGTTGGCAGTTTTGCTTTTGCTAGACTAGAATTTTTCACTATTTCGGTAAGTTTAGCTCGCTGCTCATCGTCAAACAGGCTATACACGTCCCATAGCTCAAATCCCTTTGGACGAATCCACCTGAAATTACTCTGCTTCACTGCCGACTCAAGGTTTTTCACCCCATCAACATCCATTATATGAAAAATGTCTTTTAGCAATTGCGTTGGGCCATTATTCCAAATTGTTTCGCAGCTAAATAGTGTGCTTGCAAATGCCAAGGATATAAAAAATTTTTTCATGCTAACTTTTCTTGTATAAGTGCGCGCGTTTCAGCAATGCCAAATAACGCAATGAAAGAACCCATACGCGGACCTTCAGCTTGCCCTAACAACACCTCGTACAACGTTCCAAACCACTGACGTAGGTCTGAAAACGCAAACTGTTTACCCACCTCAAACACAATGCCTTGCAGGTCCTCCGCAGTGCTTTCAAATGATATATCTTCCAGTTCATCATGCAAACGTTGCAAAGCCTCACGCTCCATTTGATTTGGTGCTCGGTATTGTTTTTTGGGTTTTACAAAATCTTGATAGTATTTCACTGCATAAGTAATCATCTTTGCTAAAAAGGGCATAGACGCTTCATCGGCCCCCGGCACATAACGCTTCACAAAGCCCCACAAAATGCTGCCTTCATCAGCATTCACAACCGATGCTAAATTCAACAATATATTAAAGCTTAAACCGCTTTCAGCAGCTGGGGCCTTACCAGCATGAATATGCCAAACCGGGTTATCGTATTGTTCTGGCGTAAATTTGCTTACGTGCTGTAGGTATTCATCTACTGCTTTAGGAATAACATCAAAAAACAAACGCTTAGCTTTTTTAGGTGCTTGGTACATAAAATATGCCAAGCTTTCTTGCGGTGCATAGGTTAGCCATTCGTCCATGCTTAGGCCATTGCCCTTAGACTTACTAATTTTTTGGCCAATATCATCTAAGAACAATTCATAGGTTAAGTTTTCAGGTGCACGCCCGCCAATAACCCTGCACACTTGCGATGATAACTTCACTGAATCAATTAAATCCTTACCGGACATTTCATAATCAACCCCAAGGGCCTTCCACCGCATACCCCAGTCAATCTTCCACTGCAATTTACAACTTCCACCCGTAATTTTGACTTCGGTAAGCGTGTTTGTTTCAGGGTCCCTGTAAACAACTGAATCACTTTCCGGATGCACTTCAACCATAGGAACTTGTAAAACGTGCCCTGTTCTAGGGCAAAGTGGCAAAAATGGGCTGTATGTCGCGCGACGCTCTTCACGCAAGGTTGGCAACATAATGCCCATAATTTCATCGTAATGTTGCAACACTAATTTCAAAGACGGATCAAACCGCCCAGATGTATACCAATCAGTAGAACTTTGAAATTCATATTCAAAACCATAACTATCTAAAAAGCGTTGAAGCATCGCATTATTATGGTGACCGAAGCTTTCAAATTTTTCATAAGGGTCTGGCACCTTGGTTAGCGGCATGTTCAAGTATTTAGCCAACATGTCTTTATTGGGCACATTATCGGGAACTTTGCGAAAGCCATCCATATCATCAGAAAAGCAAAATAAACGTGTAGGAATATCACTAAGTGTTTCAAACGCTTTACGCACCATAGTGGTACGCAATACTTCGGCAAACGTTCCAATGTGTGGCAATCCAGAAGGTCCATAGCCAGTTTCAAAAAGCACATATCCTTTTTCAGGTGTCTTGCCCTGTAGGCGTGCTAACACCCGCTTTGCCTCTTCAAACGGCCATGATTTAGCATCAAATGTTGTATTAGAAACCGCAGAATTGTTTGACATAACCTAGCTATAAAACCTTTTAAAAACTGATTTAGTCTATATAAAATGTGCTTAAAGCTCAATCAGTAAATCTTGAAGGTCTTAGTGCTGTAAAATTTAGGGATTAATTTTCTCTTCTTCATCTGACAAATCAGGTCCTCCAATACGAAGCTGATCTAAAACAACATTAACTGACTCTTCTGAATATTGTGGTATTAAAAGTGGCCCCATAAAGCCAGGACGATCAACACGACGAACTTTAAAGATGATTCTCTGAGTCATAAGTGAAGGTGCTACTTCAAGCGCTTCCGGGTCTGAGTTAGATCTTGTTCTCTTAATCCCAGCTTGTGGTAAAACATCTAGATAGTGTAGTCACGAGATAAGAAAGAGTGATATGCTCTGCTAAAAAGATAGGAGAGAAAAGATGAAAGCGCACAGAAGACACGATATC
>Ga0207938_1000099_pt1 | contig 14247 bp, 9 predicted proteins | sample LakMenEpi15Mar12_FD_150671 | JGI IMG/M metagenome (GOLD analysis project Ga0207938, IMG submission 150671) | Freshwater microbial communities from Lake Mendota, WI - 05MAR2012 deep hole epilimnion (SPAdes) | ecosystem: Environmental > Aquatic > Freshwater > Lake > Epilimnion/Euphotic zone ...
CAAAACTTCAAGAAGCTCAAGGATTTTACCACCGTTGCAGAAAGTATGGCAGTTGCCAATAAAAACACACCCAATCCCTCTGGTTCAGCCATCGTTGGTTCGGTGGCAGCATTGGTCACCTCAATCGTCGTTGGAGATTTTACAACTCCGCTTAAGGTCATTGGTGGTGGTGCTGTACTCACCCAGTTGTTGACCAACAAAAGGTTTTTAAACCTCGCCACTGAGTTTGCCAAGCAACCAACAGAATCGCTCGCCCAAAAGCTCAATAGCTTAATCAAAGAAAGCACAGGTATGACCTCCCAGGCGTTGATGACGGGGATAAAAGAACGGGAACACAGTTATAGAGACTGAGAGCTCTGATTAAATATCGTACCCCCTTTGTTGGTTACCTCAACTAATGACTGGTTAGTTAAGTGTGCGTACCTCATTGTTGTTTTAATGTCGGCATGTCCCAATAACTTTGAAACTTCAAAAATATTTAAACCATTCATAATCATAAATGATGCAAATGAATGACGCAGATCGTGGATACGAACATCTGAAATGCCGGCTTGCTTACGGATGCGTTCCCATATTTTTTGTACGGCAACTAAATGCGTGCCTGGTTTTTTTCCACAAAACACATAATGGTTATCGGCTTGTTTTTGAACATTACTTATAATTCTTATAGCATGTTCATTTAAAGGAATCGTTCTTTTGCCTGTTTTGCTATCCTTTAGGCGTAGGCAATTATTTGGTAAATCGACGTCCTCCCATTTTAAGGATAAAACTTCCCCCAAACGACACCCTGTATAAATAATCAAACGAAATGCGTTGATGGTATAGGGTGATGCTAGAGCTAAAGTTTCTCTTGCTTCAAGTGTTTTTTCTAGTCGAGTGAGCTCGTCAATGCTTAAAAATCTCTCCATCATTTTATCAGGAGTTTTAGGCACACCTCTGCAAGGATTAGTGTTTGCAGGGATATATTCCCAGAGCTCCGCCTGGTTGAAGGCTACACTTAAAAGGCGTAGGCATTTTGTACAGTTGCCTTTTACATGGGACATAGTGTCTTTAAAACCGATAATGTCTTTCCTTTCAATGTTTGCAATTAATTTTTTACCAAAGAAAGGGAGTATGTAATTTTTAATTCTTGAGCCATCTCTTTTAACTGTAGAAGGCTTATGGTGATGTTTAATGTATTTTTCCGTAAATACTTGCCAGAATTCTTCAAAAGTAGCGGATTGCTGAATTTCAACTTGTTTTACTTTTTTGAATTCCCTAGGATCAATTTTTTCTATTTGCACACTATGGGCAAACTTTTTAGCCTGTATTCGAGCTTCATCAACGGTGATGCTTCCGTACACGCCAATCGTAATATAGGAGAACTTTTTGTTTACTGGGGATCGGAAGTAATATACAAAGGTTTTTTTTGTCGGATGAATTTTACAACCAAATCCTTTTATAGTTTCATCCCACACCATATATACTTTTTCCTTGTGAAGACTTCTGTCTATTATTGCCTTTGTCAGTTGTGACATTGCTTAGATACCATAAATTATTGATATTTAAAGGTAGCAATTAATTAGCATCAGAACAAGATTTATCTGCCTTTATAGGGTATTAATCGGGAGTTGTTTTCTATAGTTGATTTATATGAGACGGCGCGTTAGCCAGAGATAGAGCTAAAAAAGGCGCTGTTTAAATGGCGCACCCGATACGATTCGAACGTACGGCCTTTGCCTTCGGAGGGCAACGCTCTATCCAGCTGAGCTACGGGTGCACTTGGTGAAATGTAGCGGTATTTACACCCATTGCCAAGATAGAGATACTGATGCTTTTTCATTACTGACATTGTCATTCACTATATCAGTAAGCGCAATAGAAAAATTCAATCAAAAGAAGAGCAAGTTTCAAAACTATCTTTGAAAAACTCGCTCGTAAATTTTTTGTAAAGTTTCTAAATCACTAACAGGCACACATTCATCAACATGGTGTGCAGTTTTGTTCAAAAGCCCTAATTCAATGACTGGACAGATTTTGTGTATAAATCGTGCATCTGAAGTTCCACCCGACGTTGAACATATAGGTGCAACACCAGTTTCAGCTTCAACTGCTTTTGATACTATATTCGCCCATACCGAAGAACTAGCGATGAAAGGCTCTGCTGATGGTAGTGGTGCTATTGAAAAAGTAACTTTAAAGTGTTTTTCTGCTTTTTTGGCTATCGAATTAATATGTTGTGTTAATGATTCAAAGCTATGTTGAGTATTGAAACGAATATTTACGGAAGCATAAGCGGTGCCTGCAATTACATTGTAAGCACTGTTTGGCATATTCAATTTTACAATTTCTAAGTTGCTAGGATCAAAGTCAGCTGTGCCTTTATCAAGAGAAGTTGAAACTAACTCACCAAGAAACATAATCATTGGGTTGGCCGCATTATTTGCCAAGTGTGGATATGCCACATGCCCTTGACTACCTTGAACAGTTATGTCGAAGCTAATGCTGCCACGTCTGCCATTTTTAATAGTGTCTGCAACCTTATCAACTGATGTAGGCTCACCTACCAAAGCAAAGGTAGGAATATGGTTATTTTCTTTTAACCACGGAATAACTTTGGCTACACCGTCTTTAGCAGGGCCTTCTTCGTCTGATGTAAGTAGAATACTGATTGATCCATTAGTTTTTATATTTGGTATGACTGCTAAAAATGCCGCTATGGAACCTTTCATATCAACCGCACCTCGGCCATATAACACACCATTTTCCACAACACCTGAAAATGGATCATGCGTCCAACCTTCACCAGTTGGCACCACATCAACATGACCAACATACATAATGTGCGGCGCGCCTGTTCCTTTTCGAGCGAACAAATTATCAACATCACCAAATGGTAATCTAGATACTTCAAACCCAAATGATTCAAGATATTTCCCAATAAAATCTAGACATTCAGACCCCTTGGGGGTAACTGTATCAAATTGAATAAGTTTTTGAGCAAGATCTAGAACATGCATGATTAATCTCTCAATAGTTCATTAATGCCTGTTTTTGAACGAGTTTTGGCGTCTACGGTTTTAACAATAACTGCACAGCTAAGGTTGACCCCACCCGATGAAGGAAGTGACCCAGGAACAACTACTGAATATGCAGGAACTCGCCCGAAGTAAATAGCACCAGTCTGGCGATCAATAATTTTTGTCGACGCACCAATAAACACACCCATGCTGAGTACAGCCCCGGTTTCAACAATAACGCCTTCAGCAACTTCAGAACGCGCTCCGATAAAGCAATTATCTTCAATAATAACAGGAGCAGCCTGCACAGGTTCAAGAACTCCGCCTATTCCAGTGCCACCAGATATATGACAATTTTTTCCAATTTGCGCACAAGAACCAATTGTTGCCCATGTATCAACCATGGTTCCTTCATCAACATAAGCGCCAATGTTAACGAAGCTTGGCATTAGCACAACATTTTTTGCAATATACGCACCGCGACGCACAACCGAACCTGGCACACTACGGAACCCTGAATTTAAAAATTGATCAGCAGTCCAGTTGTCAGATTTTAAGGGGACTTTATCAAAAAATGACGCAGGGTAACCTTGCTGTAGTTTATTAGAATTTAAGCGAAACGATAGCAAAACTGCCTTTTTTAGCCACGTATTAACCTGCCAACCTTCAGCGGTTTTTGTCGCAACACGAATTGCACCTGCATCAAGCTGCTGAAGTGTTTGTTCAACAGCATTTCTTAGCTCATCTGTTATGGTCAAATTCGCTAAATTATCCCATGCGGATTCTATAATTTTTTGCATATTTATATCCTTATATCGTCAACAATTAGTGTTAGTTGTTGTCTTCCTTGCCATTCATCTAGCTTTACATTGCCTGCTATTTCAAGAGGACCACGATGGTTAAGCACTTCTTGTAAGGGCGTTTGCATAGCGCGAAAAGCCATAGCTTTTAAACGTTTACCTGTTTCATCTTGCAGCTGCAAGCGAATATGCTGTTCACCTATCACATCTGCAAAATTACAAATCATATGTTTAAATGCAAATGTAGGGGTTGGATGACCACTACCATAGGGTTCTAGCTGTTGCACATGGTTTAGAAATACTTCATTCAATCCATCAATAGTTAGGTAACCGTCTATGGTAAGCTTAAGCTCTCTGTTTTGCATGCAGGGTAAAGCTGCGGCATCGATAAAATCATAAAAACTTTCATAGCAACCAGGTGTAATGGTAAAACCTGCAGCCATTGCATGGCCACCACCTTTTGTAAGTAGGCTTTTATGCAAAGCCTGATGCATGAGCACGCCCATGTCGAGCCCTGAAACAGAGCGCCCTGAGCCTTTTTGCTCACCTTCCCAATCAGTCACTACCAATGTGGGTTTGTGATATTTATCTTTCAAACGGCTTGAAACAATACCAATAACACCTGGATGCCAGTTATTTCCCTTAACCATAATCACGGAGCGTGAATTAAGATCTTGGGTCTCCACCTGAATAACAGCTTCTTCTAAAACCTGACGTTCAATTTCTTGGCGTTGTGCATTTAATTCATTGAGCCTAATTGCCAATTCTTTTGCTTCTAAAGCGTCTTGCGTGAATAGCAAACGTGACCCCAGGTCAGCTTGCCCTACCCTGCCCCCAGCGTTAATGCGTGGGCCAATCATAAACCCAAAATGATAAGCAGAAGTTATGCCACCTTTTAATTCAGCCACATCTGCCAATGTAGCAAGGCCAATGTTTTTACGCATACGTGCAATTTTCAACCCTTGAGTTACCAGCGCGCGATTCAACCCTTTTAAAGGCATGACGTCACACACAGTGCCAAGTGCGACAATATCTAAATAATTTAATAAATCAGGTTCTTGATGAGTTTGAAAGTGACCTGAAGCACGAAGCGCACGATTCAGCGCCACAATAAATAAAAATGCTACTCCTGCAGCGCACAAAAGCTTTAAATCTATTCGTTCACCTAATTCTTGATCTAAACGATTTGGGTTAACGATTATAGCAGTAGGCAAGCTAGTTTCAGCTGTGTGGTGGTCAAGAACAATGACATCTAACCCACATGTTGCAGCTTCCCCCAATGCTTCAAAAGCTGTAGTGCCGCAGTCAACCATAAGGCACAGGTCATTACCTTCTGTACGTAATTTTTTTAACGCAGCGGGATTTGCTCCGTATCCTTCATCGAGGCGATCTGGAATATATAATTGAGTGCTTACACCAATATCGCGGAAATAACGGCGCAATAGTGCTGAAGACGTTGCTCCGTCAACATCGTAATCCCCATAAACAACAATTTTCTGATTTGTTTGAATTGCAGAAACGGCGCGTTTTACTGCTGTTTCCATATCGTTTAAAAGAAAAGGCTCAGGTAAAAAACGTTTCAATGAAGGGTTCAGAAAATCTTTCACCTTATCAAAGTGAATATCTCGTGCCACAAGAATACGTGATAAGAATTCAGGAAGTTCGTACGACTGCATGTACTGCATTACCCGCCGATCTTCGGCAGATGCTAAAACCCAATCAAAACCCTTTAAAGATTTCATAACTTATAGAAAAAAGTGCCCGTAAACACAATCACAGCGGGGCCTGTCATGTACAGTTTTTTCCCATCCCACTGAATCCAAAGATCCCCACCCGATTGAGAAACTTTTGTTTTTTGCTCAACTTTTTTATGGGCATAAGCTGCCACGACTGATGCGCACGCACCGCTACCGCAAGCTGGGGTAATACCTGTTCCACGTTCCCAAACTTTTAGCTGTAAATGTGCAGAATCGAGTATTTTCACAAAATCAACGTTAGTACGAAGTGGAAATGCAGGGTGGTTTTCTAACCCTTCGCCGTAGCTAGAAACTGAATCAATATTTTCCACAAAGCATACCAAATGTGGGTTACCTACATTAACTGCCACAGCATCCGGCGTCGAAAGATGCCCTAATGATTGTGGTCCATCTAAAATTTCAACTGTTGGGGTTGGCATTTGAATAGTCACCATGTCATTTTCCAATTGGCAATTCAGAATTCCGCCAAGGGTTTCGATGGTAATTGTGCGTTGTTGTTTTTGATCCATCAAATATTTTGCAATACAACGGCTTCCATTACCGCAGCTTTCAGCTTCAGAACCATCGGCATTGAAAAAGCGAACATTAATTCGGTCATTTATTTCGTGCGCCACAATCACTTGGTCACAGCCTATGCCGTATCTGCGATCAGCCAGTCGTCTGCTTAAATCACTTAGGTGACTAGCTAGCACATCTGGATTAACCAACATGACAAAATCATTTCCAAGACCTTGAGCTTTTACAAATTCCATATTACATCCTGATGGCTTCTAACATTAAATCGATTAGTATTCCTTCGCGCACACCGCGATCAGCAATACGCATTGTTTTAATTGGTAATGCATCACATATTGCTTTTAAAATATTTGACCCCGTTAACACGTAGTCAGCCCTGCTAAAACCAATGTTTGACTGATCAAGGCGCTCTTCACGCGTCATGGTTAGAATACGATTTATCACCGCGTATAAATCTTCATACGAAATTGACATTCCATCAACCAGACGACGATCATAATGCGCCAAACCCAAATGAAAGGCAGCAAGGGTTGTTACAGTTCCAGAGCTACCTGTAATTTGCAATTCATCGTTTTCAATAAGTTTTGCAATATTATTTCTTTCAACGAAACCCCGTAACCCTTCAAAAATACGACCTTGCAAATACTCATGTGATTGAGCTGTGTCTATAGGAATTCCAGCGGCTTCAGTTGTAGTTACTACTCCATAGGGAACAGAAATTGAGTCAATTTCATCGAACGGAACTGCATAACCAGGGCGTCGTTTACCGTCTTTTTTAAGTTTCACCAAAATAACTTCTGTGCTGCCCCCGCCAATGTCAAAAACAATTCCGTAAGGAATGTGTGGACTTAGCATTGCAGAGCATCCCTTAAGGGCCAAGCTTGCTTCTTGATCAGAATCAATAATTTCAATATCTAAATTTAGCTCTTTTTTTGCACGATCAACTAACACGTGATTATTTGTTGCGCGGCGACAGGCTTCGGTCGCTACGGCACGTAAACTGTGTAAATGATAACGGTCTAGCTTTTTACGGCACATTGCCAAGGCTTCCATGGCCCTGTCCATTGCATCCACTGATAATTCGTCATTATTGTGTAGTCCTTCACCTAGGCGAACAACCTTAGAAAAAGAATCAATCACCTTCCAAGACAATGGTTTTGGACGACTACGAAAATAATTAGTGCGAACACCTGCTACGTTTACACGTGCAACCAACAAACGACAAGAATTCGTGCCAAGGTCAATTGCGGCTATAATTGGGTGGTGACTATCACACTCTAGAGGACGAACGCCCCCAAGCTGTGGTTTTTGTACATCATATTCAGACATTTCTGCATTTCTTTTTATAATTGCTTTTTTTTATACCTTACACTCAATCAGCATATTATGGTAGTCATGAATGTGTACTGATGGGGGATAGTTTAGCGGTAGAACTCCCGGCTCTGGACCGGGCAACTCTGGTTCGAATCCAGGTCCCCCAGCCAATATTTAAGTTTATTGTAATTTTATTGCTTTAATTGCAATTTTATGTAATTATCTTGAACATTCAATATTTCAGATAATTAAAGTGGCACCTCAAAAGTTATTCGCATTTTTTTGTTTTATTTCAGTAGGTTTTTCAGCCTATGACGCTATTCCATTCAAGAACCTTGATGTAAAACTCGCAGAGGTTGGTGTACCTCAAGAACTGTTACCGATGAATCACCATACAGCTGCACAAAGAGTTAAAAATGCACGCTACATTTTTGGTGTTGGGCAAAATTTGAGCTTTTACTCTTACCCTAAGGCAGTAAATTTTGACAAATTACTTTTTCCACAAAGTTCAACTGCTGCCTTTGTTGAAATGCTATTTCCTAACCCGCATATGTTTGCTGCAAACCAAAGCCCAGATGCTATTGCAAAAATTCGATTTGAGACTTTGGGATTATTAGCAAGACATTTAGTAAGAGGTGATCACGCTGCAGCTATTGATACGTTTGCAAATGCAATAACCCCAGGCACTAATTCATCTTCACCAAGCTTTGATGAAGCTACCCTTTTAGAATTTCAGCGAATCAGTTTTTACCAAGAAATTCGTAGACAAACACAAGAACTGTTTGATGCCATGACTGATGAAGATGATGATTTTTTCAAAGACGTTCCTGAAGATAAAAGAATTGCGCATGTTATAATGAAAAAATGCCCTGAATGGCTTGGTGATGCAGCTGATCTTCTAGAAAGTGGTTTTTTTGATGATAGATCTAAACCAGCAGTTCCTGAAAACCTTCAAAAACTACAAAATGAAACCTTTATAATTACGTTACAAAAAGCTATTGCAGAAGTGCAATTAGGCGCAATTTACACTACAGGCATGCTTGTTGAAGTTATAAATACGTTTGCATGGCAGAAATTTAAAAGCACTACTGTTGATATTTTAGATTACTATAAAGGCATAACTGGTAGCGAAGAATTAGACTTAGATTTTGAACAGTTTTCTTTTGAACAAATTAAAACAGCTACAAAGCAGCTAGAAGAAGATAAATGCTTTGATGATTTACCACCTCATTTTCGCACGGCTATCGTAAAATATACGCTTATCCAGGCAGCGCCACCATTTTCAGGCGTAAGGTACAGATCAGCTACATATATTGATCCAGCCTCAAAACGTAAGACAGCATTGGGTTTTGCAGACTGTGTTGAATCACAAGCTCGTGCTTTCTTCAATGGAATTGTGCACCAAGCGACTGAATTAGGTATTCGTTTTAACCCTAATTTGTTACTTGCTGGTGCACCAGTAGGATTGTTCTACCAAGATTTCCCATTGCCTGAACATATTTCCATGCAAGAGGCACATGATAAATTCGCCGGATTAGCTGCTAAACAACCAGGAGTTAAATATGCAACGCCAAAAAATCAACACGATATTTCCAAGCGTGTTGCTGAAGTTTGGGCTGGAAAATTAAATTTGGTAAAAGTTCTATGCCATATGTCAGGCTGCTATTCACAACTTGAGTCAGTGATTGCAGGCATAACAGCAGAAACTGCACAAAATTGCTTAGAAAGTGCATTCCTACTTCTTTCAACTCATTTATCTAGACCTGGGTTTTCTCTTGAATTTGATTGCGATTCTGACGAACTTACTTACGACCGAACCCTTAATGATTTCGTTGGCGATATTTTAGGTAAAGTTAATGGCGAGAAGACTTTCTTGTTAAAAAGCAACTCAGGTCACGGTGAGCTAAAACCATTAGTAAAACAAAAGCACACTTGGCTTAACGACCTTCCATCTGTGGGCTCTGAATTTCTTGCATTACCAGCTGATTTAAAACACTATGTTTATATGGGAATGCCATCTGAAATTCTGGCTACTTTAGCACCTGAATTGCAACGAACAATTATTTTAAGCAGCGTTCTTGATGATATTGATGCACAAATTGATAGATCAATTCATTGCTTTGCGCAAAGCAATCCCTTAGTTCGGGAACTCGCTTTACCAATTGCCAATAAATTACTTAGTGATTATGACAATACAACAACCAAAACATTTCTAAGCAAACTTTGTGTTCTTATGAAAAATGACTCAAGTTGCTTAACTGAGCGTGAGTTCAAGGCATTATGTCATGATAATTTCTTGAACACTACATCTGCTGTAGAAGTTGTTGCTATGGGGGAACGTCAAATCAGCCATTTTATGACAGCATATGGTTATAAGAAAGGTTGGTTAACCGAAGCTAGTTTTTATAAAATCGAACGCTTAAGCTTTTATGGATGGGAAACATTACATGAATTTTTTGATGTTACTCCGTTTAGCAATGCGGATTACATAAACATTCTTAGAATGTGTAAAAACACAAAAGTATGTAATTGTGATTTGCCAAAAGACCATGCTTCGGCAAGTCAGTTCGTAAGCGCAATAACACACCTTCCTAAATTGACGAGTCTTGGTATTAATCTTTCGGATCACACTGCAAGTAATCCATTGTTTACGCAGATATGCAAATTACCAAAATCTTTGGAAAAGCTAAATATGAATGGCGTCGTCTTCAACAAAAGTGCTCAATCTGTATTAATTGAAGCTGCAATTGACTGTATACATTATTTGCCTGCATTAAAGCATCTATCCATGACTGTAGAGAACGAAGAAATGCTGCGTTCTGTTTTGTCAATTCTTAGAACAGAAGCTTTGCCAACTGAACGAATTGCTATAGGTTGCGCTCACTATGAAGATTGGCAAACTCACCGAACAAGGGTTTCTGGGATATACCAAGAAGTACTTGGCCATGAATATCCTGAGAATAATTAGTTTCTCAGCATTAGACCATAACGAGGTACAATCAATCCATAAATCCATAGCGCAGAACTGCTTGCAAGGCTAAACGTCCTTTTGCTGTTGCAGTTAGTTTACTGTTGATATGAGTTAAAAAATCTTCGTTGATAAGGGTTTGAATTTCATTCGTCATGGGTTTATTCCAAGCAATACCTTCGGTGGTGCGCAGGCCCATGAGTACTCGTTCTTGTTCTTGTTCTGCAGCAGATAACTCCAAGCATTCTTCGTCACGAATAGATTCTTTAAGCCAACGCTCTGGTGTGCGGTACTGTTTAGTCGCTAAATATTTTCCATTTACTGCCACCCGCCCATGGGCGCCAGGACCAACACCTATGTATTCGCCATAGCGCCAATAGGTTAAATTATGCTGGCATTCAGCGCCTGGTTTTGCATAGTTTGAAACTTCATACGCTTGCAAACCTTGCGCTGCACAAAGTGAATTTGTTAGCTCGTACATATCTGCTGCCAAGTCATCAACCGGCAACACTAAAGTTCCTTGGGCATGCAAACGTTCAAATGCTGTATTTGGTTCAATAGTCAGTTGATATAATGACAAATGCTCAGTGCCAAAAGTAAGGGCCTGTTCGAGCTCTGGCTGCCATTCATCTGGAGTATGACCGGGTGTTGCATAAATCAAGTCGAAGCTAACACGCTTAAATGTTGCTTGAGCTGTGTGAATGGCTTTAATTGCTTCTTCAACGCTGTGTTTTCTTCCCAGATTTTGTAAGCGTTCAGGACGTAGTGATTGCACCCCAATAGAAATGCGATTCACTCCCACTTGGGCCAGCTGTTGAAATTTTTCTACTTCAACGCTGTTGGGGTTTGCCTCTAAGGTAATTTCAAGGTCAGGAGAGGTAGACCATAATTTGCACGTTTCGCTGATGATAGCTTCAACAGTTTGTGGCTGCATAAGTGATGGTGTGCCACCACCGAAAAAAATAGTCGTTAACAGCCTAGGGCCAATCCAATCACGAACACGCCGAAGCTCTGCACACAGCGCCTGTTGCCATTCTTTTTCGCCGTACGTTTCACGCACGTGACTGTTGAAATCACAGTAAGGGCATTTTGATAAGCAAAACGGCCAGTGGATGTAGAGGGAGATAGGTTGAGGTTCACCCATGGGCAGCGTCCCAATTATCACCAATGCCAATATCAACAACTAGTGGAACTTTCAGTTGCACAATATTTTCCATCATTTCTTTTAGTTTAGGAGCAACATTTTCTACATCGCTTTCTGGAATTTCAAAAATCAATTCATCATGCACTTGCAGCAATAATTTTGTTGGGGACGTTTTTAAAAACCCATGAATTTTAATCATTGCTCGTTTAATAATATCTGCATTGCTACCCTGCAAAGGCGCATTAATTGCCTGACGTTCAGCAAACTGACGAACCATACCATTTTTATCAAGAATTCCAGGCGTATGAATTTTACGACTCATAAGAGTTGTCACAAAGCCTTGTTCACGCGCTTGCCTGTGATAATTTCGGATGTACGCATCAATACCAGGATAGCGCGCAAAATAGGCGTTGATCATTTGACTAGCTTCCTGATTAGAAGTGCCAAGTTGTCTTGCCAAACCAAATGCGCTAATACCGTAAATGATACCAAAGTTCACAACCTTAGCACGCCTGCGAAGCTGTGGCGTAACGTGGGTCATGGGCACCCCAAACACATCTGATGCAGTGCGAGTGTGAATATCTTCCCCATTTAAAAATGCCTGCTGCAATGTTGGTACATCAGCAAAATGTGCCAAAAGCCGTAATTCGATTTGTGAATAATCAAGACTTACAAGCTTGTGAGCTGGCTTTGCAATAAATGCCTGGCGGATTTTTCGTCCATCTTCATTTTTAATAGGAATGTTTTGTAAATTTGGATCAGATGATGACAATCTGCCAGTAGCCGCACCCACCATGGAATAACTGGTGTGCACACGACCAGTGGCTGGGTTGATTGCGTTTAGCAAGCCTTCAACATAGGTAGAATTCAACTTAGCAAGTCCGCGCCATGCCAATACTTTTTCAGGCAATGCATGTCCTTGTGCAACAAGCTTTTCTAGAACATCTACATCGGTACTATAGGCACCTGTTTTAGTTTTTTTAGCCCCTGGCAGTTTTTGCTTATCAAATAAAATTTCCCCAAGCTGCGCTGGTGATGCAATGTTGAATTCACAATCTGCAAGGGTATAAATTTCTTGCGTTAATTCCACCATGCGTTTGGAAAAATCTTGCCCTAAATGCTTTAGCCAGTTTGAATCTACACACACACCGGCTTCTTCCATAGAAACAATAACGGGGATTAGCGGACGTTCGGTTAGTTCATAGACAGCACTTACTTGGTTTTTGCTAAGTTCAGGTTTGAATGTGTTACACAGCAGCCCAGTTATTTCTGCATCTTCTGCTGCGTAAGTAGTAGCGATTGGAATTTCAACCATATCGAATGTTTTTTGGGCTTTGCCCTTACCGGCCACTTCAGCAAACGTGATAGTAGTTCTGTTTAGGTATTTTAAGGCTAATTCGTCCATTCCATGGCCATGTTCACGACCATGCAAAACATAAGACATCAGCATAGTATCATCGAGCGTATTCACTTCAAAACCATGTTGACGAAGTACTAACAGGTCATATTTCAAATTATGCCCGATTTTCAAAATGGCAGCGTTTTCCAGAAAAGGTTGTAGCAATGTTTTTGCCGCATCAAGGGGAATTTGGCGCCCTTCTGTTTGATGAGCAAAAGGCACATAAGCCGCTTTATAACCAGAATCAGTTGGAATACCCAAAGACAACCCCACAAGCTTGGCTTGCATGGCATTAAGCGATGTTGTTTCACAATCAATTACAACTTTTCCAACAGAAGTTGCTTCATCGATCCACTGTTTTAACGTATCAATATCGGTGATGCATGTGTAATCAACAGGTTGAGCAGTTGATTTAGACGCTTCAAAATAGCCATCTGCCATTTGTAAACGTTTCATTAAACTTAAAAATCCAAGTTCTTTTAAAAAGCTATCGCGCTTGTCAAATTTTCTTTCAACCGGTGCAATTTCGCTATAAGCAACGGGCAATGGCGCGTTATCATCTAAGGTGACTAATTTTTTTGATATACGGGCAAGCTCAGCGTGTTCTGTTAGCAAATCACGGCGACGAGGCTGTTTGATTTCTGAAATTTTCTCTAACAGATTTTCTAAGCTTCCAAACGTTTGAATAAGTTCCGCCGCTGTTTTTGGTCCAAAACCTGGAACTCCTGGAATATTATCACTGCTGTCGCCACACAGGGCCTGCACATCAATAACTTTATCTGGGGTCACCCCAAATTTTTCAAACACGACCTGTTCATCAATCGGTTTGTTTTTCATGGGGTCCCACATGGTAACGCCAGGACGCAACAACTGCATGAGATCTTTATCTGCGGAGATAATTTGAGTCTTATCACCTTTGGCAATACAAGCTTTAGCGTAGGCTGCTATTAAGTCATCTGCCTCAAAACCTGGTAATTCAACCATTGGCACACCAAACGCAACGCAAGCTTGGCGAATAAGTGAAAATTGAGGAATTAAATCATCCGGTGGTGGTGGTCGGTGGGCTTTGTATTCTGGATAAATATCTTGGCGAAAGGTTTTGCGACCTGCGTCAAAAATCACTAATAAGCGATTGCCATCAACTTTTTCAATAAGTCGGTGCAGCATATTGCAAAAACCATATACTGCCCCCACAGGGGTACCATTTGGACTAGTAAGTGGTGGCAATGCATAATACGCACGAAAAATATAGCCGGAGCCATCAACAAGATGCAGGGTCATTGATTACAAGCACTAAATAAAGTGCTTATACACTATCGCAACCACCTGTAAATGCAAGGGGTAGAATAT
>Ga0207938_1000103_pt1 | contig 13963 bp, 17 predicted proteins | sample LakMenEpi15Mar12_FD_150671 | JGI IMG/M metagenome (GOLD analysis project Ga0207938, IMG submission 150671) | Freshwater microbial communities from Lake Mendota, WI - 05MAR2012 deep hole epilimnion (SPAdes) | ecosystem: Environmental > Aquatic > Freshwater > Lake > Epilimnion/Euphotic zone ...
AACAAAAAAAACACTATGATTTACTTTATAGCAGCATTTTGCATCGGCATTGGCTTATTGTTGGCAGTTCCCGAAAAGCGGAGACGAAAGAATATGAACAGATTTAGAGAACCAAAAAACGAATAACACACTCCTGGGCGGAGTTATAAAACCCATAAATATTATGAATAATTTAAAAAATGAACCAATGGATTTTAACCAAGTTCACACAACAACAGATTATTTTTTGTTTAAGCCAATTGACGGAAACAGAAATAAAAATTTATTACACATTAATCGACTTAAAAAGTCAATTAAAGAAAATTATCTATTTACTATCATTACGGTAAATGAAAAATATCAGATAATTGACGGTCAGCACCGATTTGATGTAATAAAAGAATTGGCACTACCGTTGCATTATGTTGTTTGTACAGGTTATGGACTAAATGAAGTTCATATACTTAATCAAAATTCAAAAACTTGGAATGCTGACGATTATTTAGAAGGATACTGTAAATTAGGATATAAAGATTATTTAATTTATAAAGAGTTTAAAGATACATACAAAATAGGTCATAATGAATGTATGTATTTATTAGGTACAACTTCAAGAATTGCTCCAAACGTATCATTTTATGAAGGTAGCTTTAAAATTAAAAACTTAAGAAAAGCTACAGAAACAATTGAAAAGATTTTTTTAATTGCACCCTATTATGAAGGATATAAAAGAAGGTCATTTATAAATTCAATAATTTCTTTACTTGATAATCCTATATTTGAATTTACAGAGTTTTTACAAAAGTTAAAAATTCAACCTACTGCCTTACAAGATTGCACAAATATAGGCCAATACAAAACCTTGATTGAGGAAATTTACAACTTTAAACGAAGAGAAAAAGTAAATCTCAGGTTCTAATGATAACAAAAAGCCCCAGCAATGTGCCGGGGCTTTTCTTATTTGCAAGCTGACGGGTTTTATTATTTTAATACTTTTCAGTAACGTATTTTAATCGGTTCGGGTGCATCGTACCGGCTACCTTTTCATCAATTTCGAACGTTTTCTTTTCGCCGCCGTTCGACTGTTTTATGAAATTATTTTCAGCTGCAATCATTTCGAATAATGTTTCATATTTCAAATTATCCGTTGGGCGCTGTGGATGTTTTACGCGCTGCCCGTCTTTGGTAATCCAAACGTTACCTGATTCGTCGAGCTCAAAATCGTATTTCTTTTCGCGAATCTCAGCATCGAAAACGGCGCGCATTTCTTTTTGGGTGAGTCTGGCATTCTTAACGCCTTCAATTAAAACGTTACGAACTTTTTCAATTTGATTATCACGCTTATAGTTAATGAGTTTTTCCTGCTCTGCGCGGATTGCGTCGGCGATGCTTTGCTCTTTATCTTTTAGTTTCGCGTTTGCTAATTCTAATTGTTCAGTGAGCTGCTGCAATTTCTGAGCATTAACGCCGCTATATTCGCTTTTCAGCTTATCGAATAATTCTGTTTGCTGCGTTTTTAAATCTTTAACAATTGTTTTAAAACGATCTTTTTTATCGACTGTTTCATACTTCGATAAATCCATTCCAAACTCATCAGCGAATTGTTTTTCTGTTTTCGCGTACGCTGCGCCGAACAGCTCCGACTTCTTTTGCTCCTCAACTACTTTGCCGATTCGATCAGCGACTGTTTTTTCAAACGTGCTAACTAATCCGTTTACCACTTCATCGGCTTGTATTTCGCCTTTTTCGAGCTTAGTTAATGTTTCGGAATCAATACCGAGCTTTTCAATTACTGTTTTTAAATGTTCCATACTGTTTCAAGGTTTTTTTAATTAAATTTCTAAATTCTGCTATCGGCATCAATACGATTAGCTCCGCTGCCGATTTAGTTAGTATTTTTGTTCCTATTTCGCCCGTTTTTAATTCTACTTCGTGATATATTTCAATTTCTGTTATGTCGATGTCGGCTTCATATTCTTTATATTCAGGAATATAACCTAATCGAATCATTTCGTCGTCTGCGTCGTCTTCGTCTTCGATATCAGGACAATACGCAATAAATACAGTTATAAATATCATCTATTTATTTTTTTTACCGCATCCGCAGCCGCGTTTTACGGTTGATTTATTACAATTCGCGCCCACGCATACGGGCGCCGTGTTTTTTTCGCTTACAAATTTAGTTCCAGTATAATCATATTCGTGAGTTTGTTGTGCCTGATACCATTCGGTAGGCGTAAATTCAGATGTTAATCCGGTTGTTTTATTTTTCGCTGTAATTACTAACATAGTTATGTGTTTTTTGGTCGTCTAATCGGATAACAGATATGCCTACAATTAAACCCGCCGCGATTCTGGCAGAAGTTTTCAGGCGTTGTGTTCGGTATCATTCCCGTGCCGTTATTTTCTGCCCATGCTATTTCCTGTTCTAAGTCTTCAAATAATAACATTCCTACCTTACCGTTTTTATCGTAATCTACCCATCGTTCACATTGCGCGCGGGAATCCTTTACGAGGCTACCTACGTATAACAACGCATCTAATTTATACGATTTACGGACCGCCTCATTAACTATACCGTCATACTGTCCTAACGCGTCACGGCTTGCCTGTAGTGCAATTCTTTTTAATACGCCTTGCCTTGTTTCGGTTGTCGTCAGCTGTCCTGAAATCGACGTTATAACATCCGTGAGCGTGCTGCCCTGATTTACTGCTATAAATAATTCAGATCGCAGCGGGTTAATTAAATTTTCATTGAGGCCCTGCCCGGTCATATCGCTGATGACGTTATTGACGGCCCACGATTTAAACGGATTTATAAACGAACGGGTTAATTTAATATCATTTAATTCGCCGTGTATTTCAATCTGAGCATCAGAAACAGCGTTAAAATTTTCTAAGAAACCGTCTAACATATCGTTATATCCAGCGTTTAATAAAAAACGATTAACAGCTGTACTAAATCCTGATAATCTGTCTGTATTCGCCTTAGTTCGTATTATGCTTCCGTTCGTCGTTTTAAATTTTGTTATCCATTCCACTACAGCCTTAACGAATTTAGGTTCTACTTTATCAAATCGTTTTTGTAGTAACGCCTGAGCTGCTTCGTTTATTCGTTCGGGTTTATTGAGATCCATGTAACAAAGTCAGGGTAAAATTAGCAATATTTTGTAATAAAGTCAGGGTTAATTATCGTTTAACTTGTCTAATTCTTCTTTCAGTCGTTTTAAAAAGCTTTCATCGCCGTCGTCACCAGATAAATACCAATCAATACGCTGAGCGTATATATATGCTTTTTTAAGGACAATAATAGCATCTTTAAAATGTTGCTGTATTTCTTCTGGGTATGTCTCATGTAATTTACCATCAGGGTAGTATTGTAGATCCCATTTGTCTAACTCACAATCTTTACCCTGATTTTCTAATTCTGATTCTATGCTTTCAGTTATCGTTATAATGCGATACTGCGAATAATCGAAATGTCCACCGCTCATAATTATAAATTTAATTCATCTTCATTAGGTAATACTTCAATTTCAGGTAAAATATTTGATCTTTGAGCCGCAAAACGTGGAGATAACTCCGCATCAATTCGCGTTTTAATCGCGTTCCAGTCGTCCGTCATTATGTCAAAATTCTGATCAAAATAAATCGAGGTAATCGCATCAAATACAAACGTCGCTTTTATGCTGTCTTCCTGAGTGCATTGCCCTGATGCTAATAACGTATTTCTTTCGTCAACAGTATACAGATACAAACTAATATACATCGCGCATATCTCCGCAATACGGCGCGCAATCGGATCTGCCGAGAATCGTCTATCCATATAGCTAATGTACGCCTCAAAACGAATCGCAGCGGGTTGCCCTTTTTGTGATTCGGCAAACTCTAACATCAATTCGATTTCTGTTTTTAGATCAAACGAAATCGGAGCGTTAACAATAATATCAGATTCTGTATCCATAAACCTGAGGGCCTGAATGATTTCTAACGTATCTTTCATTCGAGCGTAGACGTCGTCGGATATTTTACCGACCTCAATGTATTCGGGTTCGCGGTCCATTTCCTTAGCAACACCCGATTGCGCTGATTTTAAAGAACGGTTAATATTTAATACCTGTTCTGCTTTGTCGAGTGCCGCGGTCGCTACTTTACCTGTTTCAACAATCGTAGAAACGTCGGGCGAAAAATAACGAATCGGATCTACGCCGACCTCGCCCTCTCTAAATTTATTCGTTGACGGATTTATGTTATACGCTGCCAACGGCGTTATGCTTAATGTTTTCCCGTTACCGTTACACGTGCCGCAGGTTATACTACTATCAGAGTCGAGCGGGTTAACACATCGGCCCGTACCAAAACAAGTCTTACAATCAACACCTTCAACAAATTTAACAGGAAAACAAGTCGCTAACATTACAGATTTATGCTGATTATCGAATATCGCCGCATCATTGAGGTAAGGTATCGCGGGACTGAAATCTGATTTATAAATATTAAACGTATTCCCATAAAAATCATGCTTCGGTACGGAACGCCCGCCCAAAGTTACCCATGGCATAACACCGCTATTATGTTCGTAAGTTACGATAAAATTCTGATCGTCTTGCACGGGTTTAATTTCCGCGAAAAACATATCAGTAACAACATAATAATAATTTGGAGCAGCTGCCCCGATGGCGGCGTATTTCGATTTATTTGTTCCTTTGTAAATTAGTAATCTATAGTCAGGATCGTTAAAAATAATACGTTCTGATTGAATAATTTTCAATTCAATATCAACGCGCTCTGTATCAGTTTCTAATCCTGCGCCCGTTGGCATCACTAACATAACCGCATTAGGGTCGAGGATTCGATTAGGTACAAACATATTAAAAAAATACCTAATAATAGATTGGTCGCCGAATTTATTATTTTCGACATAATCCTGCATTTCTTTATTTTCGAATTTTACTGAGTGTTTCGCATTCGACAACAAACGCCCTAATTCTGTTATCGCTTTAACCAATGGCGATTCTGTTTTTGGCTGATACGTATTTTTTCGATAGTTCAAAATTTCGTTATCCTCATTCGGGAACGCACGTTCTAACGCGGGCGGCACGTCTCCAAAAAAATGAGGCTTAATGTCGTTATAAATCTTCGCCCATTCCGATTTAAACGGGTGGACGGGTGGATTTAGTAACGTAGTGCCGAGCGAATTTATAAACGCGTAGTATTCTTCGATTGTCATTTTTTTGGGTTATGATTTTTGACGCAAGAGATAGATTCGAACTACCACCTTCGGCTTATGAGACCGATGAACCACCTTTGCTCTTTCTTGCGTTATATAATCAGGGCGGCAATTAACCGCCCTGAATTATTCTAAGGAGTAACAGTAATTCCAAGTGTAGCAACTACGCCCGAATTATCATTCGCAGTCCATACAACAGTAACGGTGCCCGCGCCTGTACCGGTCAGCAATCCGCCGACGGAAATAGTCGCCGTACCAGAACCCGCGACAACAGACCATACTCCCGTCGGATCGGTTGCGTTAGTTGGTGTAATAGTTACAATCATTTGAAGCGTTGCACCATCCGCAACAGTAACCGCTCCTCCTGTACCTGTAACAACCGCACCAAGCACCCAACACGTATTATAAGACTGAGTTAACAGGAATGATAATTGTTGTTGCGAGAATGTGCCGAGCTGCTCATTATATCTAAATTCTGCAGTCCAATAAGAATCATCCTCATCAGTTTCAGCGATTTGATAGAACGCGCGAACGGCAACGTTTGAGAACCATCCTAAGAAACGACCATCGCACGTAACAAAACCGTATTCATAGCCTGCAGCGTTCGCGGGTATAGCTAAAAAATTATACAGCGAATCAATTGAGAACGTCGCATCGTTTTCAGCATCTGTTAGCGATACCGTGCGCGATTGTTTTACAATTTCTTCCTGTCCGCAGCTACCGCGTTTTTTAGTTGTGAAATCGGGAGCAGGTAAACCGCCCGAAATACGGGAACCGTTAACACGTCCGAAAACGTCTTTATTTTCAATTGCCGTGAGCCATTCAGCCTCATCAGTAATTAGAACGAAATCATAATTACATTTTTTGGCGTACCATCCTGAGATACCACCGCCGTAAACGGTCGAGTCGCAAGGGTCACAAAGGTAGTTAGGGACGTTTTCTTCGTCCACGCAAGGCGGGCAGATTCCGAACACACCGCAGAACGCTTTAATAAATTCAAAATTATTTCTCATTTGTTAATTTTATTTTTATGATTTTTTACGAGCAGGTACGATTATCTAACCTACATTTTTTATCAAAGCTGAGATCAATTAAAAACATTTTTATATCGTCAGGTTTTTGATCATAGCTAAAATTTTGATATTGTATTCCGTCAACGGTCACGCTGTTACCTCTCACAGTTTGCGCTAATCGTTTTACGAAATACGGCGGATAAACGCCCGAAATAATACCGTAATTTTCAGTTATAACTTTAGATATAACAACGTTTCTATCATTCTCAGTACTCGCTTCTGAATCGCCTAAGAACTCAACTGCACCCCAAACTCGCATAGAATTGTAATACGCAGTATTGCCAACGCCGAGCGTGTTTGTAAGTGTGCCATAGAAGTTATTATAGCAGTCATAATCGGCATAAACCGAAGCAATTAAAGCCGTATCAGTATAGCCACAATCGGCAACCTCTTTGTAATATTCCGTGTAGATTGTCCTCTCTAATTCGGATAATGAGGTTATTTGATTGTACTTATAATACGATATTTTTAAACGGAAACATTCAAGCGACTGAGGGAATAATCCCGTATTTATAAACCATGTTTGAATCGAACCGGTAGCGACCGAAAACCCGACATAGTATGTTTCACAAAACTCATCGACAAATTCTGAAACGGTCACACCGCAGCAGTCTTGTAGTTCAATTTTTACATAGTGCGACGTGCTAAAATTTGTTTGAAAACCTGATACCAAAACATCAGCTGGTAGGTTGTAATTATCCGCGAATGATGTTTGAAATGGTATAATATCACCACGCTCATAAGGTGCGTAAAATGCTGAATCAGATCCGCACAGATTACAATTCCATCCGTCCGTTTCATCGCTTAGGAAGTTAGGCGGTAATACGGGGCAGCTGTATCGAATCGGCACAGGTTGGCGGAAACAATATGTATAAGAGTCCTCAGAAACGTATGAAACAGGATAGGTTATCAGCATATATTGCAATATTACGAACTAATTGGAAAATAAATTTAAAATAAATTTGCAAAATGTTTGTAAATGTCGGAAAGGGTTGTATATTTGTATCAACAAAGAACGAAAGGATATTAACTAACTACAAAAAACTAAGATTATGAAATACCAACTAACAACACCTGAAAACAAAAACGCAATGAGATTACAGTCAATTGGTTTAGTATTAGGAACTCCAGCTGAAAACATTAAACAAGGCGATTTTTTAATGTGGAATTTTGGCAGCGTTTATGTTGTAAATGAAATAATCAAAGAAACTGCTAAAATGATTATTATTTCAACAAGTCCAAAAGGAAGCAACGATATATATCAACAAAAATTAAATAAAAGCAGATTAGTTTGTAAATTATCATAAAAATATACGGAAGCAGGCTCTCCGCAAACCTGCATTTTTTAAACTACAAAAAACTAATATTATGAAAGACTCACGAAAACCATCACAATACAAAGCTATTAAATACTGCAGCAAACCAGCGCGTATTACAAATCATTACGAAGATAACGGCCGTCATTATTTTGACATTGTTTATACTGAGCTAAATGGTAGCAGTACAAAAGTTATAGGCGTGCGAACAGACTGCGAAGCAATTACATTTATCGGTTGCTAATAAAATATAAAAATGGAATTTGAAGAACAAATAACAGACGTGGAATTGCTTGTAGATACAAGACCAAGAGTTTATATAAAATGGATTAATACCGAAGAAGGTAGAGATAAAACAGATTGCTACGAAAGAATTGATATTGGTGGAACTGTAATTTACATAAATACTAACAATAGAAATTCATCAGTAGTAAAAGGTCAATTATTTTGGAATATACTTGAAAAATTTATAATAATGCGTTGCAAAAGGTCGGTTAGCTCAATCGGTAGAGCGTTCCTCGGAAAGATGGTGTATTGAAATCACCACCGACCACCCTTAAATAACAATCAAAAACTAAACTATGAAACAATTCAGCTGCTGCATTCCTATGGCGTGCGATAATTTCCCATCTAACGAGGTAAGTGTAAAATTAACAGGTACATTCTATCCTTTTCACGCAGGATACCGCGAAAAATCAGGCGGACAGCTTGAACCTGATGAGCCTGCACACTTTGATATAGATTCAATTTTTATTGAAGACTTTCAAAAAGAACTAACGCCCGAAGAAGCTGCCGTTATTTTTGACCGCGACGAATTTGAATTGATGGAATATTTTGAGGAACAAATAATGTCACACTTTGAAAACGAAGATACATGCTGTTTCTAATTGCAGCTTTCTGTATAATTTCAGGCTTACTCTTGGCCGTTCCTGAAAAACCGAAACGAAGATTTAGAAAAACAAAAAACAATTAACAAAAACGGCCCGCGATTATGCGGGCCGTTTTATTTTATCCTAATAATTTAAACTTTTTGTTATACATTTGTACTTAATAATACCAACCACGCTTCTCATCAGAACAGCGCACCCGGGTTGGTTTTCGATTTTTATCCTAAATCCGTACATTCATAAGAATTACTAAGACTCACAACGGGCGGCAAATTTGGTATTGGTGGAACGTTTACGGGAACATCTAATGTATGTCTAACGGTGTGAGTTCCTGATCCTGAATCAAACTGAGCATCAATTACGAGCCTATAATAAACAGTTCCTAAACTCTGATCAATAGCTAACGTTCCCACCTGATAACCTACGTAATTAGTATACAATCCAACCTGATTATTAAGAATATCAGTAAAGTTATTTTGAACAACATTTAATCCGCCTATGTAGTCAGGATGTGCTAAAATTTCCGCGATAACAGAACTCGGATTCGATAAAATCGCCCACCCAGGAACGGCCGTTCCGCTCCTTGAATTTGAAACCGTAGTAATCGCAACCAAACCAATCGGACAATAATCAGGTATCTGTTGAAACGCTATCGCGGTAACCCAATAACGCTGACCTAACGCGAGCTGTTGACAATTTATTCTAAACGTCGCGAAGTCGTCGCCTAAAAAACCTGTTTCGACCGCGTCTAATTTACCTGATACTAATTGCGCCATCTGAATCACAACGGGCGCCCATTCGCATTCTTCTTGAATCTGCGCGGCGGTCGTGTTACCTGATTCTGATGCGGGGTAAATCGTTGCAATTAAGTTAATCGAACCGGTGAACGTCGGGTCTTTTTCCACTTCGACAATTACCTGCTGAACGTCGCAAAAATCAATTATTTCTATTTTTGTAGCTGGGTAAAAATCAGCATCGTAAAATCTAACCGCTAACAAATTCGGACTTATCGCGTCATTCTCAAAAACTATAACGTCTAATTTTTGAATATAATCGACCTGAACCTGCTGAGTAATTCCGAGCGTCGCAGTCGGCTGATTAAATGTTATTGTCCACGTTATTTCAGGATTACTGCCCGCATATTCTTCCTCTAATCGGAAAATACATTCGAGGCGTAAATCAGTCGCGTCGTTGGTTATTAACTCCATCGCGGGCGTTAAAATCTCATTATTTAAGGGCGGCGTTAACGTGTTGGGTATGTATCCTTGCACCTGATTAACTACGCCCGTTATATTTTCCAATTTACAGATAATACCGAACAGACTGCCGTCAAACGTTCCCGTAATACCTAACGCGAGCAGTGCGGCGGCGTATGATGCCTTATCAATATTTATCGTCGCTTTGATTCGTTGGTGCGGGCATACTGTTAATTCGTTCCCTGTGTATTCTTTGTTATACGTGCTTAAATACCCCGTTATCGTAGGTATCGCGGGCGGTGTGTATGTCGCTGTAAGTTCGGGCGTAATGTGCGATGTCACATAGTCAGTATTAACAGAATCGTAAATATTAACTATTATAAAATAACGTCCGCTAATCGTCAGCATTGACCCGTCAATCATAAATTGTATCCTAATATCGTCGGGGTTCGGAACGTCTTCAAACCAATCACACGGTGACCATATCGCGCCGTCAATCTGAGCAACGGCAACAGTACCCGCAGTTATTACCGCATCAGATAGCTGTAAATCTGATACAAAATCAATTGTATTTGTTACGTCATCAATTCTGAATAGTAACGCACGAACGTCTGTTATCGCAGGATTTCCAACGCTGCCCGTATACGCGTCACCTGATAATAAAATACTAACGGCGTTCATTTCGCCGAGTGCGAGCTGATTATTTGTGACGTTGTATGTGCCTAATATATTAGTCTGTGGTAGTGCCTGAGCTGATGCGGCGGTCGCTAACGTAAGACTCGGCAAACCTGCGCCGATTTGAGTCGGTGACGTTATTTCGATTTCTGCGAGGTAACGCATGCCCGTAGTAAATCCTGAGTAATCAGAATTAAACCAACGCGCCAAAGATGGCATATTTAAAAACCGATTTAATCCGACAGGCTCTAAGACATGCTGACCGAATCCGATACTATCGAAAACGTATGCTACAGATCCGAAGTTTTTATTTGTTCTGTAAACAGTTTGAGATGAATTAGTAAATGTACCAGTTGCCGCTGCAGAAATAAAACGGTTAATATTTAGCTGATTTATTCCCTGAGGTGATATACCTGCATACTGTTGAATGTCATATGTCACGTAAAAAATAAATTCAATTGTTGCCGTCGTAAACATAGCATCGACCGACATAGAACAGCTTATATTTTGGCGCGCAGGTAAGTTTGTGCCGTTGCCGAAATTCGGAACGCATGCCGTCAATACGTTTGTAAGTGAGCCGTTAGACTCCCACCCTAATAGATAAGCGTTAGCGGCTCCCGTGTTTGGAATAAATAATCCTGGATTATATCTTAACGATTTATTATTAAACGTGTCAGCACCTGATGCGTCGATTGTGAGGGTTAATTTTATCCTGTTACCGATTGCGAAAACATTTAACAGCGCGGGAATAGTCGCAGCTGTGAACGTATTTATATTAAACAGAACAGCGCCTGTACTATCGATTTGATCTAATGTAATATTATTAAATTGATATGCCATATTTAAACGCGTCCGTTAATTGTGAGTGAATTATTATTTGTATCGTATGTAATTTCGTCGATTTGTACATCGCCGTAAGTCGTATGAATAAACTTATCGACTGATAGGCCTGTTAATAGTTCGCAGTCAGCCGTTACGGTTATCGTTATTCTGCGCGTTTTTACGGTTGTGTTTCGCGGATCGTCGATATTAAATAACCTCTGATATGCGGTATCGTATGTGTTACCGCCTGCGTCTGTGAACGGTTGTTCAAATACCCACCACTTATAATTATAGGCCCGTAGTCCGCTTGGAAATAATTTAAAATCAGGTATAGCCTGACCGCGATATGCGCCGTTCCATGCTATTATTTGCCCTGATATTGATTCTATATTTATTAGTTTTGGGAATCCTGAAATACCTTTTTCTAAAAACATCGCTACCTCATTTTCGGGAGTTTGAACGAACGGATACCACGTTACGTATGCAGGTTTATCAATTGGGTTGACGTCGGGGGCGTTTCCATCGAAACGGAATTGAGCAGCTGAAAATGTGAACGTTTTACTAAATAATCCTGATTGATTCGCGTTAATTGGAATATTCCAATCAATCGCGCGCTGAGTCCAACGTTTCGCAACCTCATCGCCTGAGCTATCAACGCCATCTTTAGGATACATATACTCAGCGTATGCGGCAGGTTTAATGTCGGTCGCATCAAAGCAAACTGATAGTATTTTATCCGTTGGTAGTATTGTTAAGTCAAACCACAACGGACCTACAAAATAATCTTTTCTTTCAACTACCAACGTGTTATTAACTACGCGCCAATCAATATTACATTGTTTAAAAAATTCTAAGAATTGCACGCCGTTTAAGTTTGCTTTATTCTGTTCAGTAGCGACATCATTAAAAAAACCAATGTTATTAAAATAAATATTATCGCCTGGAACAAAAGCAATATCCATTTTAACAGTGTTGTGATAATACCCGCCAACATCAAACAAAGTCGATTGATATTGAAGTCCGCAAAGTTTACACATATTTTTTAACTGCGAATCTACGAACGGCGCGATATGCCGACGGCCGCAACCTACAATAAAATTAGATAAGTTTTCAAATACGTTTTCATCAATATTAGAAATAAGATTAAATAATTGAATCAATAATAATACAGGTGAAATTATCATAAACAGAGCTATACCCATAATCATGATAGCCTCCTGAGTCGCTGAGGGTTTTAAGTCGTTACAATAATACATCCAAGGCGCTACGCGAAATTCATCAATTCCGTCAGTTCTAATGCCTGCAGTTGTTCGTCTATCCCACGGGAATATGTTTTTTAAACATCTTATCGCCTCAGCATCGCGGGAATTATCAATTATTGTAACTGTTGCCTCGCACACTGGAACAGTACACCAACGAACATCAGAGCCCTCAATGCGGCCCGTAAAAATTAAACGCGGCGAACCGTCTACAATACAACAAGTATCATAAATCTCTACTAATATTTCTGATAGTATCGGATTCGCGGCGGATATAATTTGATTATAAACGTAATCATAAGCCGCACCGGTCAAAACTAAATCAGGCGCGAAACTATACGCAGATTCTCCTGATTCTGATTTTTTGCGAAATACAAAACTCGCGGATTGAGTTCCGTTAAAATCGTCTAAGTCCATCAAACCACCATCGAAATATATTTGTAGATTCTGCATTATATTAAAATTATACTCAGCGATGTGATAGTTATAATTGATAGGGCCGTAATCGCAACCGAGCGCCATGCTTTTTTACGGCTTTTTTCACGGTATAACGATTGTTGTAATTTCGTGTTTACGTATTCGTTCGCTTTGTGCGATGTGATTATATAATTTAGGCCCGCGATTTCCTCATTTAATCCTGCAATTTTACGTTCTTGAAATGTGTTTATTTTTGCGGCATAATTAAATAAACTCATAGCCGTATCGAGCGAGTTAATACAATTAGGATAGACAGTTTTATAATATTTAAGACTATCAAAACGTGACGCAAATAACTCAGCCTGATGTCTATTTAAAATCATAAACGTGTCACTTTGCGAGTAAACGTTTGAGCAGAGCAGAATCAGAAACGATATTATAATTAACTTGCGGCGGTTTTTCATATTTCAATTGCGTTATTTGATTTGATAATTTAGAATTGCCCGTATTGAATAAAATTGTAAGGCTGTCGATTTGTTTATTTAGTCCGTCTCGCTCAATTCGTATGTTTGATATCTCAGTATAGATTGAGTCCTGATATTTTAATACGGCGGAATTTACGCGGTATTCTGACAAACGTATTAGCCAACCTGATACGATGCTCGTTAAAAATATGGCCGATAAAATTAAAATTGTATTTTTCATATGCAAATATAGTACTATTTTTTTACAATATTTTAATAAAAAATGATCCGCAAGCTGATCTAACGGGAAGCTATACGGATCGTATTTATTTTGCCCTGTCTTTCGAGAATCGCGCGCGGGCCATGCGTGCCTCTACTGTTTTAAATATTCCGTTCGCGTTCGCCGTTACAGTCGTTCGGGGCATATATTTTGGCAGCTCAATGAGTGCGTTTTCAATTCGTTCTAATCGCGATTCTAAGCCGCTGAAATTATTGCCGACGTTAACAAATACTGATTTACCGCCTAATTCTGTATTCAAATTCACATCACTACCGAGCGAAGATAGCGCTGATTGTAGTCCGCCCTGTTTGTAAGCTGATGCAAATTGGTTTAATACGTCGGCCGGTATCGATTTGTTATAAATC
>Ga0207938_1000104_pt1 | contig 13851 bp, 12 predicted proteins | sample LakMenEpi15Mar12_FD_150671 | JGI IMG/M metagenome (GOLD analysis project Ga0207938, IMG submission 150671) | Freshwater microbial communities from Lake Mendota, WI - 05MAR2012 deep hole epilimnion (SPAdes) | ecosystem: Environmental > Aquatic > Freshwater > Lake > Epilimnion/Euphotic zone ...
CTTGAACTGTTAATTGATGGTACTTTCTCATTTGCAACGCCTTTCTGTGCCTGTATTTTCAACAAACACTCTAATGCGTTGCACTTCATTTTAGAACCTGGCCCACAACATTATACCATCGAGTAAAAGTGAGATTGTTGAGTTAATATGGGCAAAAATTATAGAAAAAAATTATTACATAACGTCTTATTCGAAATTTTGTGATGACATTATAACTCCATTTTTTCGTACCCTATCTAAGGAACATAGCACCTTTTATCATTACCTATTCAAGGATAACTTAGTTTTTAAAAAAGAGGAAAGTGATTAGCTTTTAAGGCAACCCATGCTAACGTTGTGGAGTTTTTCGCAACGATTTTTTTGTGTTTAAAAAATCAACCAAAACTTTTAATTTTGACTTATATCTTTAGTAAGGTCAATACTTCCGGACATTTTTACGGTTTTCCTAGAAAGTTGATCCGGATCTCCGGAAGTATTCTCATTCATTTTCTTTTCTGTCTTAACTCGTACCCAGAAGCAAATTATTCGAGTTAGCTATGCCTAAACTAAAACAATATCAAGAACAGCATGATGAATGCGATCCAAACGATACGCAGCTATTCACCACGGAAGAGCTTGCCACAAAGATAAAAATCTCAGAAAAAACATTGACTGTGTTGAGAACACGAGGTGGTGGTCCACGATTCTTTAAAGTAGCTAAAGGTAAGGGTGCAAGAGTTCTGTATGACTGGAAAGATGTTCTTGTGTTTTTAGAATCCCATAAACGTATTAGCACCTCAGACACTGGAGATAACCAATGAGCTATTTAGAAAGGCAAATTGCAGAAGTAGAAGCTGAAGCTAAAAAACAAATAGATTATGGCAAAATGATTCTCAATATTCTTGACAGTCTAGATTTATCCCCTAGATGTTCAGAGATTAACAACGAGCATCTTTATTCAGCTGATGAATTAGAAGTTATATTAAAAATACGTAGAGATAAAAAGGAACAATTCCAACATTTACTTGATATTAGTATGGATGGTAAAAGAATTAATTTGAATATTTATTATTCTCTTCCAAAAATACTTGAGTACCTTCCCACCATAAACGGTCTAGCTAGTTTGACATACTACTGCGATGAAAGAGGTTTTCGATGAATCTCGAATATCAAATTGTTGAAGAACTGGTGATGCTCAACAACACACAAAAAGAGTTGGGTGAAGCACTTAAATCTATTAGTCATGATCTTTCTGATATTGGTGATGGAATACAGCTAATCATCAACCTAACACATTTTCCAGAATTCTAAGGCAATAGGAAGCACATAGTATGGATCCGATTAATATCTGCCGCTTTGATGGACTTACCAAGACTCACCCAGCAATTTATGAATTAAAAAGCCTGGAAGAGCTAGTTGAGTTTTTCACCTCAAAGGAACCGCCTACGGTTAAAAAAGAAGAGCGGAATGATTTCTTTAGTATGGTGGCTTATAAACCTGATACTACACGCGCTAAGGAGAATGTTAAGGCTTTGTCAGCTATGGTGCTGGACTTCGACAACACTGAAGATGGACAACTTAAATTACCGAAATTTATAGAACAGCTGAAACAGTTGGATCTAATTTATTTGTATTACACCACCTGGTCACACACAGAGTTGCGTCACCGGTGGCGATTAATTCTACCTTTTGCAAAGGCTATTGAGCCTAACTTTTGGCCTGAAGCTCACGCTCGAATCATAAATTTACTTGGTAATCCAATAGGCTTAGACAAATCTGCCAGCAAAGATGTTTCCAGAATGTGGATTATGCCCTGCAAATCTGAAGGTGGTGCATATGAGGTGGGTTATGAGATAGCTGGTAAATTTTTAGACCCTCATACATTGCCACCAACAGCCAAAACAACTTTGCCTTTGGTAATACCATCAGAATACCGCGAAACGACCTCAGAGGACATCCGTGAGGCTTTAAACCGCATAGATGCCGGTTGTGACTATGACACGTGGCTTGAAATGGGTATGGCCTTGCATCATGAGCTTGGCAATAGTGGTTTTGCTATATGGAATAACTGGTCAGCAAGAAACAGCGAAAAATATGAGGGAATAGAATCTTTAAATAAAAAGTGGAATTCTTTCAAGTCAGGTGGTGGGGTTACAATTGCTACCCTATTCATGCATGCGAGGAATGCTGGTTGGCAACCTACATCTAGATCAAATCCGATAACTTATGTAATCACCACTGGAACATCAGATAGCGCAAATGCCGTTACTGAGAAGCCTTCAAAGGTAGAGAACCAAATAGTTGTTGAAGAGTTTGAAGAAGCTGATGAATTTATTGATCCTGTCGATAAATGCTTGGATGACTTAGAACCCTTTGCTGTTAGTGATATCTTTGATTTTCCCTGTCCGATTCTTAAAAGCACCTATGATTGGGTGCAATCAGTAGCACCGGCTCCCATACCAATTTTTTCTTTAAGTGCAAGCCTGTCATTGTTGGCTTTTTTAAAAAAGGACGCAGTGATTAGCACCACTGATCTTAGGACTAATTTATACATTTTGGTGATTGGCCCTAGTCGTTCTGGTAAAAATAATGGGCTTGGTTGTATCAGTGCAATACTCAAGGCCTTAGATAAGCGCGGCTCTTTAGCTTCGGCGATTGGTTCATCTCAAGGGTTAATAGATGCGCTTTGTAAAAAAGAAAATTGTGTCTATTGGGCACAAGATGAAATTAGCCATATATTTCAAAACTTTCAAAATAGAAACGCTGGCACCCATGAAACTCGTTTAGAGCAACAGCTTTTAACGCTTTACAATTGCAACTATATAACCACGGATAAGATCAAAGGAGAAGAAATCCAAGGAATTGAAAACCCTTATCTCAATGTTTATGGAACTGCTACAGAAAACATTATTAATAAGCTTAACCCAGAAGCTGCGGTATCTGGTCTACTAGCACGATTTTTAGTGTTTTGGTTAAAGCCTGACTACGAGTCTTCTGAGCGTAACACGAATATTAACAAGAACATTCCGCATAAACTTCTAGAAGATTTAAGTTCAATTAAATGTGTTGGCAAAATAGTTAGTTTTGACGATTCAGCCAAAGAGTGGTTTGGGAGATTCAGTAAAGTTACACAGACTGTCCAACGAGAACTTCGATGTCAGGCAGCCAAGGTAGATTCTTTGGTGGGAAACTTAGCAGAACAATCCATCAAACTGGCCCTGCTGGTGGCAAAAGCCCAACGTATAGAAATTGACACTGGAAACTATAAAGCCGAATACGATGCCCCAATCAAGATTACCCTAAAAGATATTCAGTGGGCTGTAAGTGTTGCAATCCGTTGTTTGAAAAACAATCTTGACATAGCGGAGCTGCTTACCGAAAACAAAAATGAGAAATACATCAATAAAATTCTTGAATATTTAGCTTCCCATAAAGGCAAATGGGTTAGAAGATACGATCTTTGTATGGCTCTTCATTATGCCATCAATGCCCGGCAATTAGATGACTTACTAGAACCATTGCTGGAGTCTAAACAAATTATAAAAACTCCAAGTAAAAAAGGTGGTGGAGCTCTCTATCTCCTTAACCCAAACCTCAACAAAAGGAAAATTAGATGACCCAAATTGATTTAAGGAACCAAAAACCAAAGGTAATTTATGTACCACCTAAGATTATCTTGTACGGACGTAATGGCATCGGTAAAAGCCGCTTTGCATCCTGTGCTCCAAGTCCGATCTTTTTAGATCTGGATGAAAATATTTATGAGCTGTCAGTTTCTAGTAACAAGACTTTTGGGGTAACCCTTAAAACTTATGACGATGTCATGGCCTTTTTGGGCACCTTATTTAATCAAGACCACGAGTTTAAAACTTTGGTGGTTGATTCACTCAGTAGTTTAGAAAAGCTAGTCATTGAAAAAGTATTAAAAGACAACAAGGTCAGCAGTTTAGCAAGTTTCCAATATGGTCAAGGTTATCAAAAAATGATTCCTTTATGGGATCAATTTTTAGAGAAATTAAAAAATCTTTGGGAGCATAAGAAAATCACAATTATTTTGCTGGCTCATTTTAAAGAAAAACGTGAGGAACATTTAACTGGTGCTAGCTACATGCAATATCAAATCAACCTTTATGAAAAAGCATCGGAATTATTACGAAACTGGTGCTCATGTGTATTGTTTGCCGAGGATGAAATTGAACTGAAAGATGAGACTGTCGAATTTAATCGCAAAATCTCAAAAGTATCAAAATCAACTCGTGTATTACATACGGATGGTGGGACAACGTTCTTAGCTAAGAACACATACAATCTGCCATCTAAACTACCCCTGGATTGGAATCTTTTGTTTAACCATATCCAGGCTTACTACAAACAATTTAACCAAACTACAACCCCAGAAAAAGGAGAATAACTATGACTATGTTAACATTTGAAGTGAGTGCAGATTTAGATGCCCCAGCAATTGCTGCTGGTAGTCACACTGGAAAAATTATCGGTGCAGATCAGGTTACCCATAATAATGAAGATCAACTTTGTCTCACTTGGAAAATTGGTGACAACACTCTCAAAGATAAATTCAAGTTATGGGCAGATGTCGAAACCAAAAGAAATCATGCAGGTAAAAAACTCAAGAAACTTTGTGCAGCAGCTGGCGTGCAATTTCCATCAACAAGTGGTGGAAGAGCAAACTTTGATGTAAGCGTATTAGTTGGCAAAACAGTCAAAGTTTTTGTTGAGGAATTTGTGTCTGAGAAAAATGAGAGATTCCCTTATATCAAAGAATACGCCCCAGCAACTCTAGCCGATATAGCAAATCAAGAATTTCCATTTTAACTAATAGCCAATAGGAGAACAGGCATGCCCTTTAATGATTTACCAAACAAAGTGCTCGGTTACTATGCGAGTCAAGCAGAATCAAAAACCCGTGGCTACATTGGAGCGTCAATATTAGGGCATGCTTGTGAACGTCGCATCTGGCTCGATTGGAATGGTGTCAGTGCACCAGTCAGTAAAGCTCCAGAAGAAATCCTTAAAACCGGAAGTCGTGAGGAGAAATTTGATCGGGGACGGCACGAGGAAGAGCGTTTAATCAAAGCTCTTCAAGGGGCTGGATATTTGGTTCTCAATCGTCAGGGTGCATTTTCGGTACTGGATGGAAACTTCCAGGGTCATATTGACGGCATTATCTTAGATCAGGCAGGCAACAAATATATTCTGGAGATCAAGTCTACCCAGGAAAAATATTTTAAAGCTCTAGTTAAAAATGGGGTTCAAAAAACCTTCGCCACCTATTATTTGCAGTGCCAAATGTACATGCACTTTATTGAAATCCCACGTACCTTATTTTTGGCAGTTAACAAAAACAATGGGGAGATTTATCAAGCTGTGATTCAGGTTGATGAAGCTGAAATCGAAATGGGACTGAGAAAAATCAACAAAATCATTAGTCATGGTAAAGATATGCCAGCAACCTTAGGCGATGCTAATGATGTTCCACCCAAGATGCCCTGCCAGTACTGTGATTTTGTTAATTTTTGTTATCAAAATCAAGCAAATGGTGAAACACATGCATAAAATTCTGGCCCTTGATCTTGGCACCAATACTGGGTGGGCCATTTGGCAACAGGCAGATCCAAAAAATGGGTACCAGGTATTCAGCGGTACGATTAATCTGAAGAATGATCGTTTCCAAGGAGGCGGCATGAGGTTTTTAAGATTTCGTCATTGGTTAGATGACCTCAATTATAATGGCGAAATCACAAGTGTTTACTTTGAAGAAGTCAGGCGTCACATCGGCACAGATGCTGCTCACGTCTACGGTGGTTTTCTAGCAACCCTAACCGCATGGTGTGAGGATCATAATTTGCCATATCAAGGTGTGCCAGTGTCCCATATCAAGCTTCATGTAACTGGCAAAGGTAATGCTAGTAAACAAGATGTCATCAAGGCGATCGAAGCTATAGGCTATCACCCGAAAGATGATAATGAAGCTGATGCGCTTGCTTTGCTTGAATTAGTTAGAAAAAAAGAAAATATTAACAGGAGCACTCCAAATGACTCAAAATAAATTATCAATTTTAGAAGCAGTAAAAAAATGTTTTAGAAAGCTGTCAGTAAATTCTCTTTCTGTAAACGAGAGGTCAAATTTTATCGAAAAATTAACAGCTGAACACAAAAAATGTAAACTACGCTGTCAAGAAATAGAGAAACAAGTCAATGAATTGCTTAATTATAATGATATATGGAAGAAAAAATAATGAATCTAAAAGCCATAAAAATCAACGATCTCTTGGTTATGCCACGCTGGGGTGTAGGTAAATGTCAGGGTTGGCAAACCATTGAAATTGATGGTGGTAAAGAAGAAGTGCTGTCAATCTATTTTTACACTAAAAAAGTTACAACGTATTTTCCCAAAAGCAAAATTGATGGCATAGCTGCCAGGGGATTAGCAAGCTTAGATGAGATAAGCGAATGTTTTGAAATATTAAAGTCAAAAAAGTCCACCTCACGTCAAAATTGGATGGCCACTTCAAAAAATTACTATCAAAAAATTAATTCTGGAGAAGTAAAAAAATTAGCTGAGGTGATTAGAGATACCTGCAGTAGCATTAATGGCAAGCAGAAAAATCAAAGCAAGATTGAAATTCATAATCTAGCTGTTGATTTGTTTGCTTATGAGCTAATGTTTATCCAAAATATTAGCTATGAGCAAGCAAGAGACAGTTTAATCAGGTGTAAAGTATAAGACAACTAGAAATGATAAAACTAGAGCTTAATCCTATTTAACCTTAGCGACATGAGATTTTATTAGACCCAGCCAGCATGGTCCTATATATTAAGAAATCAGTGATTCTTCCTGTTTCCACTTTATTCGCTCTTTAACCATATCTAAAAACCATGTGCCAAAATCAGGAGCCACCACTTCTAAAATAGGGGTCATTTCATAGCCACCGATTGGCCAATACACAACTGGGCATTCGTTATTCTCATTCATCTGAGATAGATCAAGAGCGTAAGTAGTGCCTTCTCCTATGTCATACAAAGAAATGATATGATTGGGTTGCGAGAAATTTTGACGATCGCTCAGTGTGCACGATACTAGCCCACCATACCCGCTATTTTGGTAATTGTACCTTGACAAACCCATTACCGATAAAGATCCCACGTCTACATTGCCATATTTTTTTAAAAACTCTCTGTATGATTTAGGAAATTTAATATTGAGAATTTTTTCTGCACTTTCAACTTCTTCGTCACTATAATGTCCATCTAAAGAATATTCAGAAGAATTAAAATTATTACGAATAAGCCTTACTGCTTCATCAACTGCTTGCATTATTTTCCTCCTAATTCTTTAGCTCTTTGCATCCAGTAATTTTCTATATACCTATCCTAGGAAATTCCTAAGCTGCTTGGTAATGACTTGATATATTGAGTTATTTTGTTATCAGTATATTCCAAACTGATAAGCTCCAACATTTCTTTCAATTCACATTTTTCATCATGACTTAGTTTGCCTAATTCAAACGAAATACTTTCTTGCATTTCAATAGCCACATCCGGATTTAATAGTTCTTCACTTGTAAATTCCAAAAAAACCATTGTTTCAATTAAACATTTAACCATAGACTCTTTAAAATTTTGGTATTTTGACAACTTTGACTCCTATATTTTTAACGTTTAATTCTTCAAACATCTTTAACGCCCTATTCAATTCGCTTTCGGTGGGCACTTCCCATCTGCCTAATAATCCATTTTGTTCAAGAGCTTCTGATTGCCTTAATGCTTGATTTCTAGCTTTTTCTGTTGTTACAACTGCCAATTTTCTATCAATTAGTATTTTATCTTCAATGCCATCAAATCTTACAGTTTTTTCTATACCATCTTTATTTGAATATTTTAAAGATGGGGCTTGAGAATTTCCAGATATAGCATTTGATCTTGCTCCTGAGACAGAATCATTATACATACGCGCCTTATCACTCATTACAGCTTTTTCGTCTAACCAATTTATTCCTTTATCTTTATTAACAAAATGCCTCTTATAGTCAAACTGATCTTTAACATATTTTTCTATTTTTCCAAGCCTAGACTCCATTGCAGTTAAAGCACTTGCAAGCATTGGCCTACTAGCTACAGCTGCCTTATAAGCTTCATGCAAGCTTGGATAAACTGCTTTACCAACTTTAAAGCCCACAGTGGCAATTCCACCAACCACCGCAGCACTCACTACGGTAATACCTAAATGCTTTAGGGCTGCTTCGCCACCTTCATTTTTGTAGGTTTGGTGAATTTGATAGCCTTCATAAACCGTGCTTCCCACAGTTAATGCCAGTAAAATTCCAGGTAAGAAATTATTTTGGGTCGCATTACTCGAGGTTTGATACGCTATGTTAGTATCCAACCCCATCCCAAAAGCACTTACTGAACCAACAAAATCTGCCCACTTAGAAGATTGTTGGGCCTTTTCCATAAACTCTTTTTCAAATTCATCTTTGCTTAGGTTTTTGTTCTGACTACTGAGCATTTCACTGGTCAGATCAGGTTTAAGCATTTCAGCAACTGCCTCTGCAACTACCGCACCTAGAGCACCAGATATAGCCCCCCTCTCAAAGCTACCACCAAATAGTTTTGAACTAACCCCACCTGATAAACCACCTAACAATGCGTGGAGGGTCTTATGTTCCAACCAATTGAGCTGCGTATCAAAGTATGATTGCCCTATCTGATTGGCCAAGTATGAGGTTGCTGTAGACAATGCAGCCGTGGTCATACCCTGCATCAATGCTTTTTCAAAGTTCTGACCATCAATACTAACGGCTAACACTGTATTAACCGCTGACTGAATGGTCGCTTTTTGGGCATAATCAATTAATTCTAGGTTTGTTGATGGAAGACCAACCACATCACTGATTTCACCAACTAAGCCAGCCGTTAACATTGATCTTGCGACATTCATCGCTATTTTACTTTTTGATAAGGCTTGTATGGCTTTGCCAGGGTCACCATCATTTTCAACTAGACAAACTGTGGCATCACTGCACAACGCGCCAAAACCTGCATTAACCATCACTCCTGGCGTACCACCCAGCCCGAACGTTACGGGATTGCTATACAAGATTAAGCCCACTGCTAGCTTGGTAATCAACGCGGCCCCAGCACTGAGACTCTTCTGAGAGTGTTGGTGGTGTTCATGGACATCAAGCATATCCCGGTACTGAACGGGTGTATCACTGTGCAGATTTTCTATTACGCCTGAACCACGTACTCGTTCCATGGTTAGATCTGGTGTGTGGAAGGTTACCGGTTGTCTAAAGCTACAGGCCTGATGGGTTAAGTGTTTTTGGCTTTCCGAACTTACCTTGTTCCAAATCACTCCCTTATAAACGGTCTGGGTATGACTAGAGGTGTTGCTGGTGCCGGTAAGAAGATCAACTTTTTCTGTAGCCGTAATCTCTGCTTGGGTATCAAACTCTGTATTGGTCGCACTAAATTGCTGGACGTGTACGATGAATTCTGGTCCCTTGAGTTTACCACCTTGCGAAAATAGTGAGCGCATCATCGATTGGGTGGTCTTTTTGGTGGATCCACCAAATAGGCCTCTTCTACCATAAGTTTCTGTGGTACTTTGCACTGAACGTTGGTTGTGGGCATCTGACAGCCCTAAATAAGGGGCGTTCACACTTACCTTGCAGGTAAATTCAGGTGCTTGCAAAAAAACGCCGCTGTCACTTTTAAATTGTATAGCACCTAATCCAAAGTACTCAGTTGGCTGCATCAGTGTTTCGTCAACCACGGTCACTGTGTGGGAACGCTTGCTGCGGCTGAGGGTGGTGCTTCTACTGCTTACTCCAAGTGCTGTATCAATGATTCGTCCAGGGGTAAAAATGTTGATTGTGTTATCCTTACCACCCGTATCGATCAATGCTCCTGTTAGCAGCACATCTTGGTCGACCATAAAGTTTAGCTCATTATTATTGCCCAGGTTGCGAATGAGCGGACGAGAGCTTTGTTCTTGAAAGTTAACCACATCCCCTTGGCGCATCGCCACCGCTTCTAGGGTAAGGGTTCCGTCCACCTTCGTTGTGCCCCCATGACTGCTGTATTGCGCCTCACCTCTGAGGGTCATGTCGCCCCTTGCGTGATGGTCTAATGAGCCGTCACTGTGAACTGTTGCTGATGTTTTGTCAGTTGGCACCGATTCTTTTGGGACAAACACCTTGGGACGTAAATCACAGATTTCTTGATCCAAGGCATCTTCCATGCGCTTTAATTTATCGATAGCCCGGTAATTAGCCCCCAACTCAAACAGCAACATTTGTTTAGCACAAGCTTTCACATCCCTGCCGTAAATACTCACGTCTTGATAAGTGATTGGGATTAATTGATTGTATCTCACCGCTACGATATTTTCGGCTTCCTCTTCTGTTTTTGCCTCACTGCTTTGCAGAAGTCTTTGCTTCATGTTATTTACGGCAAAAACTTGGGAATTCTCATAGAGTTTTCTGGAAAAGTCTGTTCTTTGTGGATTGCGCAGTGCCTTCATGACTAAATTATCTAGTAAGCTCTCTAAAACCATTTTAGAGACTGTATGCTGGAGATAGGCACCCTGACGTAGTGTTGCGTCGAATACTGCATAACTGTCAGTTAACACTGGCATTGGTCCACGCCCATAGGTAGGAACCTCGATTCTTTCAAAGGGCAGATCGTAAACAAATTGTCCTTCCAGATGAGTAATCAAGCTGTGTGACTCATTTGCTTGATATTTTGCACCACTGACAAGATCAATCAAGAGATCGCGCGCTTGATCGGTCGTTACATCAAAACCAGCACTTTGAACGGTTTGCGTCAACGCCCTGACCACATCCATCGTCTGCGTTGCCGAGATGCCCTCAATCTTTAAACCGTGTGAATGCATCTCCATATCTGAATAAGAAAAAATACCTGCCTTGTGAATGACTGGTAGCTGTGTAGTCTGGCCGTTCCGACACATTCCATAATAAATTCTTGAATCTTGACGGCTTTGCACCAATACGCCGTTGATCCCCGTAAGCGCGCCATTTTCAATTTTGGGTAAATCGATACCGTGACGTTTTAAGAGAAGCCTACCTTTGGATACGATATGGGAAGCTAAAACCGTCAATGAGTCTGTATCAATCTCTAAATCTCCACCCCCAACATTAATCCAGCCTTCATCAGATTGCTCTCGGGTCAGATAGGCTTGCGAACAACGACCACCCCCACTACAGGAATCTCTGACCTGGCAACCTTTTTTATAATAAAAATGTCCATCGCAAAATTTTGAACCATAGGGTTTTTGCACCCTGTCTTCTCTTTTCACAATAATCTCAGGTGATGATATCAAACCACCTCCTTTTGCAGAGATAATCCCAGCCATACTGCTCATTTGTTTTTGTGAGAACAGATCGAGGTAACCATCTGCTTGCATTAAGCCATAGTTATTATTCAACAGAGCATTTTGGCCTTTGACGGCGATCTTAAGGTCTCTGCCTACCGAGATTGCTGCGCCGTTGCGTTTTCTTGGGTATTCGTAAGCCAAGACACCTTCAGCTGGCTCTGCATAGTTCGGGTCTAATAAACAAGCCCCATTAAAAAACTCATCGCCATTGACGGTAAGTTGTGCGTCCTGCATCGCGATGATATGACCAAACCTGTTATTCAAGCTAGTCACGGTTATGTCAATGCCCTCTTGGTAGGCCGATAAAACTCCCCAGCCTCCTTCGCCAGAACCCAGTTCTAACCTTCTGGCGTTCACGACAAATGCTGGGGCTGTCAATTTTGCTTGCAGACTAAACATATCTTGAATATGCAATTCCACTGGCATCGCAAACTGCTTGTCCTCATTAACCAACAATCTCGGTGCATGCATAATAACTTTTGAAGCTTTAAACTGTGCCAAACCACGGAAGGCTTCCATAGCATCTACAGGCGTGTCTACCTCGAGGGCACCTTCAACTTCCAGCTTACCCATATCTTTGCCTTGATAGCTCAACAGGCCTAACGAGCCGTTCGTCCTCCAGGTGCCTCGATTAAATTCACTTGGGTTGCCGGTCAGCCACAAAGTATAAGCACTTTCTTGAATTAAAGTACCATGGTTAACTAGAGTAGCATCACCCACAAACTCAAATCTGCCTGATTTTAGGGTCAGTTGTCCTGATACTTGGTTGAGTACCTGCATTTTAATTTGGGGAATATCTGGCATCTGCTTTCTGAAAGCTGATACTTGCTGCAAAAATTCAACCTGTTGTTGGAGTTGTTGAATAAGATGTTGTTCAGCGCTAACAACTTCTGCTGGCATGCTAAGCAGTTGTTCTGGCAGAATTAGGGGATTTTCTGAGATTTCTTTATATCTTGAGGCGGCAATTTTCACCAGCATTGGATTGAGGCTAATGAATTCAGGAAAGATTGTATTTTCAGCGTATTCCCTGCCTTCACATAGAGCCTTTAACTTTGATGCTGCTCTTTTCATCAGCACCGGATTAGCGCTAGCAAAGCCGGGATATATACGAGCTTCCGGTAGTAGTACTACCAGATCTCTACTTAAGGCGACTGGTTCAACCCCAGCAAGAAACGATTGTAGTGAATCAGTTGCAGCGGGCAAACCCTTAACCTGAAAGACTTCTGGCATTAGATCTTTGTAAATAAGCACCTGTTGCAGTTGTTGCAAGTGTTTGTTTTGTTCAAAGGCAAAATCTATAGCTGCCTGTATTTTAGGTGCAAAACTGTTACGTATACCATTAAAAGCAGTAGTCAAGATGCCGGAATCATATCCAGAATATGTAGGTGCAATTAGATTAATTCTATCCCTTAGTTCCGTTAATAAAACTCCACGGTCTTGGGGTGGTAATTTTGCAATTGTGTTTAAAGCTCTTGAAATTAAAAAGTTAATCTTGCCAATCGGGTTACCAGAAGCTACTGTCGGTGCCAAGGGAATTTCTTGAATTTGGCTGCGCACAAGCTGCATTTCTTCATGTGTTGCCCTCATTGCCATTTGTGCTTCTTTGAATTCAAGAATTTCAGGATAAATTGGTGAAACGCCATGCATTACCGCTAAATTATCAGGGCTATGCTCATCAAGCTTCGGCAAAGTATATGCAGCATCAATACTGGCATTACCTGCGTTAGTGAGTTTAATTACGGCATCTTGCGTCGGATCAATTCCCACTACTCTTAACGTACCAAGATTGCTAATTTCTCCAGCGTTAAGTTTTAAGCCTTTTAGATCGGCTACTGCATCTGCTGTGACGGTTAAACCGTGGAGTTGGGTTGATCTATGGGTAACTAGAGATCCAAACAGTTCAATGCCACTGCCAGCGCTAAAGTCTGCGCTTTCGATCTGGCCCCTTAAAACTCCTGAAGCAATTTCAGCTGTATAGACATGGAGACCATCTTCAACCAAAAGCTTGCCAACATTTTTATCAGCATTACCCATCAGGGTTAACGCGCCTTTAACCCGCCAGGTTCCCGAATTAAAACTCCTTGGTTGTGACCAGGTAGTTGGATCAGTCCATTCTAATTGCGCTGCTTCTTGGCTAAGTATGCCATCGTTAAGTAAACCTTGATCTGTGGTCATGTCAAAGTGGCCAGATCTTAAAGTGAGCTTGCCCGTCTCTTGGTTTGTAACGCTGAGTCTAACTTTAAAGAGTTCTGGGGCAAGCTGTTGATACGCCGCTATTTGCGCTTGTACTTTTTGTCTTTGTTCAACCATTCTGCTATTTGCTGCGAGTTCTTGTTCTAAGGCGCGTTTTTCAGCGGTGAGTTGTTTAAATTCTTCTCTTTTTCTTAATTGCTCTGCGCGAATGGGTTCAAGAATAAGTCCCGGCCTCATCAGACTAGTCACAATACCACCCA
>Ga0207938_1000105_pt1 | contig 13836 bp, 12 predicted proteins | sample LakMenEpi15Mar12_FD_150671 | JGI IMG/M metagenome (GOLD analysis project Ga0207938, IMG submission 150671) | Freshwater microbial communities from Lake Mendota, WI - 05MAR2012 deep hole epilimnion (SPAdes) | ecosystem: Environmental > Aquatic > Freshwater > Lake > Epilimnion/Euphotic zone ...
TCGCTCCCAGCCCACGCGCCCGATCAAGAGCCTCGCGGTTGAGGGCCTCGCCGACGCCGCGTCCCCGCGCTGATTCGTCGACAACAACGTCCTCGATCCACGCCCGCACTCCGGTCGGTATGCGGAACCAGGCCAGCGTCATCGATCCGAGAATCGCTCCATCATCAGGATCGAGTGCGATCAACAAGATGCTTGCCGGCGATTCGACGATCAGCCCCAGTTCGGCTGCAGTGGGCGGGGGGTTCGACTTCGACAACTGGGGAACCAGACGGTTGAACGCCTCGATCAGTGCCGGGGTCACCTCGGTTGCCTCGATGATCTGCACGTTCGACATTTGCCCAGCGTAGGCAGTCGACGTCGTCGGCCGTGCCACACCGGCCCGTCCGACTCGGCCCGGCTCCCCGGTACCCTTTCCGGATGCCGGACTTCTCGGGCGACCCGCTCCCCTTCCTCCGTTGGTCGGATCAGCCCGACGTCGACGCGCCCGTCCTTCTCGTTGCGTTCGGTGGCTGGAATGACGCCGGCGATTCGGCGACCACCGCCGTCGAGTTCATGGCCGAGCGATGGAACGCCAAGGCCTTCGCCGACATCGATCCTGAAGTGTTCTACGACTTCACGACCGTTCGGCCGGAAGTTCGCATCGACTTCGACGGCAACCGTCGCATCGACTGGCCCACCAACATCTTCCGGGCCGCCAACACCCCTCCGAACCGCAAGGGGATCATCACGCTCACCGGTATCGAACCGCAGCTGCGCTGGCGCACCTTCTCCGATCATGTGCTCGGTGTTGCCCTCGCTACCGGAGCAAGCATGGTCGTCACTCTCGGGGCCCTTCTCGCCGAGGTGCCGCACTCGCGACCGGTCTCCATCTTCGGCACGGCCTACGACGACGAGACCGTCGACGCACTCGACGTCCTTCCATCGCGTTACGAAGGTCCGACCGGTATCACCGGTGTGTTGCATGCCGCGTGTCGCGATGCCGGCATCCGGTCGGCCGCGCTCTGGGCTGCGGTTCCGACCTATGTGCCTTCGGCCCCATCACCCAAGGCGGCTCTCGCTCTCGTCGAACGCACCGCCCGTCTCCTTGATGTCGAGATCGACACCACAGAACTCCGATTCGCGACCACCGCGTACGAACACCAGGTCTCGAATCTGGTTGCCGAAGATGACGAGACAATCGACTACGTCGCCCAACTCGAACGCCGATTCGACGAGGAGCCCGACGGGTTCACCGACGGTGAAAGTCTCGTCGACGAGGTTGAACGCTTTCTGCGCGATCAGGACTGACCCGACCTGCCCGCAGTTTCAGGCTTCGTGTTCTCCGCGCCACGTGGGGATACGCGGGTGGTCGAAGTGGACATCGACCGACTCGCCGCCTAGCGCCCGCCGGGCGAAATCGCCCCATTGGTCGACTCCGACGGTGTGTTCGGGGAGATTGTCGAGGGAGAACCATCCGACATCGCGCGTCTCGAGAGGATGCGGCGTCAACTCGCCACCCGTCGCCCGGCAGTGGAACACCAGCGAGTAGAGCGGGATGCGGGTGAAGCGCTGACGCAGACCATCGAGCACGGCGAGCAACTGCACGACTTCACAGTCGATGCCGGTTTCCTCGGCGACTTCCTTCACCGCCACCTCCGATGCCGAATAGCCGATGTCGGCCCAGCCTGTCGGATAGAGCCAAACCCCCGAATCGGAACGCTGAACGAGGAGGATCTCGCCCTTCTCGTTGCCGACGACGGCACCGACCGCAACCTTTGGGGTCTGGTAACCCGGCACACCCTTGCCGACCATCCGCATCCACTCGTGCACGAGATCGTCGACGTCGTAATGGCTTCCCGCCGCGACACGCATATCCGCCGCAACCGCCAACACTTCTTCGAAACGCTCCTTCTCGTACAGGCTCTCGGTGAAACCCAGACCGGTGCGCGCAATGCCCGCGAGAGCTTCGCTCCAACGAACCAGATCTTGTGGCGTTACCGGATCGCTCATGAAGCCCGACGCTACCCGGAGGGGCTACGACGCGTCGGGTCCTTCGATGGCAAACATCAACGCTCGTTCGATCTCGGTCAGGAAGTCCGGGTCGGTCACCTTGTTGCCGGAGGAGTCGCGGACGTAGAACGAGTCGACGGCATCGGTATTGAGCGTCTGGATCTTCGCCGAACGAATATCCAGATCGAGTTCGTGAAGTGCCCGGGTGATCCTCCAGAGAACACCCACCGAATCCGGAGCACGTACCTCGAGGACGGTCGCATCATGCGACAAGTCGTTGTCGACGATGACTTCGGGGTGCGTGACCACTCCAGGAAGTCGACGCGGCGCCGAATAGGTCCGGCTCCGTTCGAAGAGGCGAGCTTCCAGTGCCAGACGACCGTCAAGGGCCTTCTCGAGATCGCGGATGATTCGTTCCCAATGGATCTCGCTGTCGAAGTTGCTGCGAACCCGGAGTTGTTCGAGTGCCATTCCGTTGTCGTCCGAATACGCCGCCGCCTCCAGGACCGTGAGCCCGTTGAGTGACAACGCTCCCGACACCCGGGCGAAGAGACCGGGGCGATCGGGGCTGATGATCGTCAGCTGATCGTCGAGTGCTTCGATGATCCGGCGGCGCTGCGAAAGAAGTTCGCGCTGGTGCGCCGACGGGAATCCGGAGTCGGTCGCCTCGGCAACACTTCCACCGGCGAGGACATGGGAGACACGGTCGACAAGGACACCGACGAGTTCCTCTTTCCAGCTACCCCATGCAGCCGTGCCGGTCGCAAGCGAATCGGCCTCGGTGAGGGCATCGAGAAGACGAAGGCACGAGAGGTTCCCGACGGCTTCGGCGACATGCGAGATGGTTCCGTCATCGGAGAGATCGCGTCGGGTCGCGACGTCGGGCAACAGCAGATGATGACGAACCATCTGCTGGATGGTCGCCGTCTCTTCGGCGTTGAACCCCATGCGCGGTCCCATCTCGGCGACCAGTTCGATACCGACATCGGTGTGATCACCGGGCCGGCCCTTGCCGATGTCGTGAAGCAGCGTTCCCACAACAAGCAGATCGGGACGGTCGACACGGTCGACGAGGACTGACGCATTCGCCGCCGCTTCACACAGATGTCGATCGACGGTGAAGCGGTGATACGCGTTGCGTTGAGGGCGACAACGGATGACCGCCCATTCCGGAACGATCGGTTCCCACAGGCCCTTCTGATCGAGTGTCTCGATCACCTGCACAGCCGGTCGGCCGGCGAGCAGCAGTTCGACGAAGAGTCGCCGAGCTTCCTCGGGCCAGGGGATGGGAATCGGCGCGGACAGCGTCAGTCGATCGAGAGAATCGCGGTCGATCCGGGTATCCGAGCGGGCAGCCGCAACCGCAACGCGCAGGACCAGCAGCGGATCGGAAGCGGGGTCGATTCCCGCTACAACGGCCACACATCCGTCGCGGATGACCACGCCCTCCGATACGGGCTTGTCGCGGCCCAGTCGACTGCGCAGGGAGCTGGTGATCGAAGCCCGAGCCCGAGCCCAGAGCTCGTCACTCACCCAGGCGATGGTCCGCGCCGAGGTGGACAGCACCCGCATCAGATCGTCGGCATCTCGGTACCCGAGATCGGCTGCGACGCCATCTTGTTCCTCGAGAAGCAACCGATCGGAATGACGACCGGTCCGGCGATGCAACTCGACTCTCGCCGAGAGAACGACCTCGTAGGCATCGAGTATCGCTTCGTCGTCACCGGGCAACAGCGGAATCCCCGCCAGTTCGGCCCAGCGGATCCCGTGGACATCGCGCATTCCGCCGCGACCGTCCTTGAGATCCGGCTCGAGGAGAAACGCCACTTCACCGGCGGCTGCATGCCGCTCGCGGATCCGATCATCGAGTTGTTCGATCCAGCGCTTCGAACGCTTCTCCCAGAGGGCAAGACCCTTGGCGGCGAGTTCCTCGGCGAACTTCGGATCGCCGGCAATGTGACGGACGGTCAGCACCGCAGTCGCCGTGTCCAGATCATCCGACGCAAGGGCAAGCGTTTCCTTCACCGTGCGAACTGCATGGCCTAGCTTGATACCCTGATCCCAGATCGGGTACCAGATCTTCTCGGCGAGTTCCACCACCGGGACATTCGGGTCGTGCAGCAGGTAGAGATCGATGTCGCTCCCCGGCGACAACTCCGCACGTCCGTATCCACCTACGGCAACGAGCGAGGCTCCGGATTCGGGGCCGCCGGCCGCCTCCCAGAGATCGCGGATCCACCCGTCGACTTTCCCGGCGAGAGCGCGACAGAAGTCGGCGCCGCGCTGGGAGGAGTCATCAAGCAGAGATCGGCGATCGAGCTGGGGGGTCATGGAAAACGCCGTTCAGTTGTGGGGGCTGCGTCAGACCGCGTCGTTTCCGACTTCACCGGTCCGAATGCGGATGAGCTTGTCGATCGAGCTGATCCACACCTTGCCGTCACCGATCTTGCCGGTTCGGGCTGCGGTCACGATGATGTCGGCGACCTGATCGGCGAGTTCGTCGGGGACGATCGTCTCGACGCGTACCTTCGGGAGAAGGTCGACGACGTACTCGGCGCCCCGGTAGATCTCGGTCTTGCCACCCTGGCGACCGAAACCCTTCACCTCGTCGACCGTCATGCCGGTGAGCCCGGCGGCCTTGAGGGCGTCTTTCACATCGTCCAGCTTGTGGGGCTTGATGATTGCAGTCACGAGCTTCATAGCTGCACGGTATCCCTTCGTAGTGATCCTGCCGGCGCCTGCGTCCGGAAAGTGTCAGTCATCGTTCAGGTTCAGGGAAGCCGGTCCATCGAACCGGTACTTCCGAAGCTGTACGCGGTCTCCGCGTGCTGGCTGTAATCGAGACCTTCGTCCTCGTCCTCCTCCGAGACCCGAAGCCCGACCAGTTTGTCGATCACCTTTGCGATGGCGAACGAAAGTACGAAACTGAAGGCGAACGTGGCGGCCGATGCAACGAATTGGAACCACAGCAGCTTGAAGCCGCCACCGAGGAACACTCCCTCGTCCACGACGAGTTCATTGACTTTGGAATCGGCGAAGAATCCGAGCAGAAGTGCGCCGACGATTCCGCCGACGAGGTGCACGCCGATGACGTCGAGCGAATCGTCGTACTTGAAGCGGAACTTCAGCCCGATGGCCAGAACACACAGCACACCTGCGGCGAAACCGATGAGGATCGGCGACATGCCTCCGACGAACCCGGCACAGGGGGTGATGGCGACCAGGCCGGCCACCGCACCAGATGCAGCTCCGAGCGTCGTCGGCTTGCCGTCCTTGATCCGCTCGACCAGCAGCCAACCCAGCATGCCGGCCGATGCGGCGAGGAAGGTGTTCATGAGGGCCTGTGCTGCGACGCCGTTGGCGCCAAGGGCCGAACCGGCGTTGAAACCGAACCATCCGAACCACAGGATTCCGGTTCCGAGCATCGTCAGCGGAAGCGAATGGGGATGCATTCCCTCTCGGGGCCAACCCTTGCGCTTCCCCAGCACGATGATCACGGCAAGCGCTGCTGCACCGGCGTTGATGTGAACGACGGCGCCACCGGCAAAATCGAGTGCGCCGAGTTTGGCCAACCAGCCGCCGCCGAAGACCCAGTGGGCAACGGGGGCGTAGACCACAACCAACCACACGGCGATGAAGATTGCGTAGGCCTTGAACTTCATCCGGTCCGCTGTCGCTCCGGTGATGAGTGCCGGCGTGATGATTGCGAAGGTCATCTGATAGGCGCAGAAGAGGACGAACGGGATCGAGAGACCGAACCATTCAGGTCCGGTGCTCACATCGATCTGGCGCATCCAGGCGAAATCGAAATTGCCGATCCAGCCGCCGTCGCCGGCGTTTCCGAACGCCAGAGAGAAGCCGATGAGCACCCACACGATTGCGAGCAGGCCCATGGCGAAGAAGTTCTGCATGAGCATGCCTAGAACGTTCTTTGATCGGACCATGCCTGCGTAGAAAAAGGCAAGACCCGGAGTCATGAACAGGACGAGTCCTGTCGCCATGAGCATCCAGGCGGTATTACCGGAATCGATCACTGTGGTTCCTCCCATGGAATGCCTGCGTCATCGAGACGCAAGAACAGGGAAAGGATGCCGACAGGTTGTTACTCGATGGTTCCCCCAATGTTTCGGCCGTGTTAAACGATCCACCCGACCGGAACTGCCGTTCACTATCGATTCAGCTTCGGCCCTCGGCCCGTCGGCGGGACAGATGCACATGGGCCTTCGCCGCCCCCCAGATCAGACCGGTCTCATGGAGATCGGGAGACAGGTCGGTGAACGCTGCGAGGTTGAGATCGTAAACATCGTCGGGAAACTGGGTCTTGGCGAATTCGTCACGCTGCTTCGGGGGGACACCGGCGGCGACAAGAACCTCGGTGGGAAACTGCACAGCCGACCGGAGGATCGCGAGCGGCCCCGTGCGCTGCTCGTCGATGTCCTTCGCCAGAAGTTCGCGGATCCGCGGCGAGATCTCCTCGGTGGCAGCCGTTGCGGCCCGATCGGCATCGGCGAGGACATCAGCCGGCGGAGCGGACCCGAGCTGACCGGCGTAGACGGTGCGAACCGACCGGACGACCCACGGACCGAGTGCCACATCGATGCCATCGGCCAGTGCCGCTGCGAACGTGGCGAGCGCTTCCAGATCGGTTGCGCTCGGACCGGCGACAGCGGGATCGGGACGGGAATCTTCCGGCATCGTGGCGCGGGTTCAGTCCGTCAGAGCCTGATTGAGATTGCCGGAACGCAATCCTTCGAGGTCGAGCGTGACGTAGCGATAGCCGACCGAACGCACTGCATCGACAACAGCCACGCGCTGATCGAGCACCCGCGACAACTGGGACACGGGGATCTCGAGACGGGCCGTGTCGTCGTAGTGACGAACCCGCAACTCGATGAAACCGAGCGAATGCAGGGCCGCCTCCGCCCGCTCCACTCGAGAAAGCACCGAGACCGTTACCATCGTTCCGTAGGGGACCCGGGAGGCGAGACAGGCTGCGGCCGGCTTGTCCCAAGTGCGCAGGCCGAGTTCCCTCGATACTTCGCGGATCATCATCTTGGTGAAACCGGCGTCGACAAGGGGAAAGGCGGCTCCCGCATCGGCGGCCGCTCGCTGACCGGGCCGGTGATCGCCGAGGTCATCGAGATTCACTCCGAGGATCACGGTGCCGCTTTCCGTCGCCGCCAGCGGACCGACCACGTCCATCAGTGCGGTCTTGCAGTGAAAACACCGATCGCCATCGTTGCGTTGGTAGGCCGCGTTCTCGAGTTCGGTGGTCGGAACTTCAATCCAGTTCAGGTCCCACTCGAGGGCGAGCGCCGCACAATCGTCGCGCTCGCTTCCCGCCAGCGATGGCGACACCGCGGTGACGGCGACACAATTCTCCGGACCGAGCGTGTCGCGTGCCATCCAAACGAGGAACGCGGAGTCGGCTCCGCCACTGAACGCGACGACAACCTTGCCGAGACCTCGGAGACTCCTTCGGAGCGCGTCGACGGCAACCTCGAGTTCGGTGCCTGTCACTTCGCGTAACGACATGGATTCAGTCGATGCCAAGTTGTGAGAGGACTTCACCGATGGGAGCGACCATGCCCGTGTAGAACGCACCGAACTCCGCATACAGCGCCGATGCCTTGTCGAAACGCATCGTGTACACAACTTCCTTCAGATCGTCAGGGGCCGTGGCGAACAGGGTGACGCCCCATTCGTAATCATCGAGGCCCGTCGAGCCGGAGATGACCTGTACGACGCGACCAGCGAAGGCGCGACCCGATGCGCCGTGCTCGTACATCAATTCTTTACGATCGTCGTATGGAAGCGTGAACCAGTTGTGGGCATCGCCACGCTGCTTCGACATCGGGTAAAAGCACCATGCGGGCTTGTCGGCCGGCGGAAGTTCGGGAGTGAGTCGCGCCGAACGCATGGGTTCGGGAACGCCCTGCGCGTATTCGGAGAGTTCGGTCAGCGACACATACGAATCGACGACGTCGAGACCGGCGTTCTGCACCGCGGCCTGGAACCGGCGAAGACTCCACAGGTCGGAGCCGACCAGCATGAAAGCCAGGTCAGCCTTGTGGCCGAGGATGGCGACCGAGACGACCTGATCGCCTTCGGCCTGTGCCTTCTGCACGGCTTCGACGATTGCTTCGGCATCCGCCAGAGGAGTCACCTTGCAAAACAGGTGGACAACGCCAAGGCCGACTTTGGGGGATACGGGTTCAGTCACGGGCGACATTCTACGAGGCGATCCGTTCAGTCGGCGATGGCGGGAGCGATTGTCACGACCGCGTTGTAATCCGGAACCCTCGAGGGTCCTTCGCGGTGCGACGGACCTGCGGGAATGAGGACATTGCCCTCCGGCCAGTGAACCTGCAGCGACCGGCTCGGCAGGCGGGCGAACTTGAGATGGCCCGTGTAACTGCCGATTTCGGAGTGCAGGGTCACCCGATCGCCTTCGAGAAAGCCTCCGGTGGCAGCATCGGCGGCATCGATGTAGATCGAATCCCGCACGGCTCCCGTCATCGGATCGACTTCGCCCAGGATCATCGAGTTGAACTGCTTGCCTCTGCGGGTCGCCACGGTGAACTCGCCTTCGGCCAGTTCCAGCGAGGGCCGCTCGTTCACACTGAACGAGCCCCGGCCCGACGCGGTCGGGAACGCGCCGTCGACGCACAGGTGACGTCCACCCCACTGCACCTGATCACCGGTGTCGGCGAGGGTCTCGATGCCGGCGTAGAGCGGCACCACCCGGGCGATCTCCTGACGCAACGACCGGTTGTCCGTCCACTCAAATTTGTCGGCGAGATCCGTCCGAACCCGCGAGGCCACATCGGCGAACACCCGCCACTCGCTGCGCGCCTCGCCGAGTTGCCGCGGGATCTCGGGCGAGAACACGATGCGCCGTTCGGTCGTCGTCTCGGTGCCGCCGCCTTCCTGCTCATAACGCGTGTGCACAGGAAGGAGGATCACGTCGTCGCCGGGGACAAGCATCTGCGAACTCACGACGATGTCCTGATGGACACGCAACGGGATTCGTTCCATGGCCGCTTCGACCCGCACGGGGTCGGGCAGTACGTCGAGGAAATTGCCGCCCGACATCCACAACACGTCCAGTTCGCCGCGCTCCGCCGCTTCAGGAACTTCGGCGGCAGTGAGGCCCGAGTGGGCCGGAACATCGAAACCCCATCGCTCGGCCAGAAGCGCGGCGTTGGCCTCGTTCGGTTCGAGGCCGCCGGGCAATGCCGAGGCATAGGCACCCATTTCGGCGCCGCCCTGGACACCCGAGTGCCCCCGCAGTGGCATGAGGCCGGCCCCGTTGCGACCGACGTTGCCCTTGGCCAACGCGAGATTGACGATGCCGCGCACACCCTCGCCGGCGTGGCGATGCTGTGTGATACCCATCGACCACAACAGGATGGTGGCATCGGCGCGCTCGTACTCGTCGACGAACGCATCGAGTTGCTGCTCCGTGAGACCGGCGTCGGCCAGCAGATCCGCCATCGGGAGCGATTCGAGATGGGCCACGAGTTGATCCCAGTTCTCGGTGTGGGCATCGATGAACTCCTGATCGACCGCACCGCGTTCGATCAGGCGCTTGAGCGCCGCGTCGGCGAAAGCGACATCGCCACCCGGACGAACAGGAACATGCAGATCGCACATCTTGGTGCCGAACATCGCCGACTCGGCCGACGACGGCACCCAGTACCGCTCGAGACCGGGTTCCAGATAGGGATTGATCACGACGACGCGTGCGCCGCGGCAACGCGCTTCGTACAGGTACTTCATGAACACCGGTTGGTTGTTCGCCGGATTCGCACCCCAGATGACGATCAGATCGGATTCGATCACATCCGACAACGAGCAGGTCGTCGCGGCGATACCGACCGTGCTCTTGAGCGCGGTTGTCGATGGCGCATGACAGATGCGCGCCGCCGAATCGACGTTGGCGATGCCCATCGCCCGGGCCGACTTCCCGGCGACGTAATAGGTCTCGTTCGTGATTCCGCGACTCGTCACGAACATCGCGACGCGCTCCGGATCGGTGGCGCGGATCGAGTCCGCCATCGCATCCATTGCTTCATCCCACGTGATCTGGCGGAAGCCGGCGTCGCCGCGCCGGCGTCGCATCGGATACGCGAGCCGCCCGAGATCGCGCAGTTCGGCGCCGGTCTTCACCTTCAACGCATCGACATCGGCGAGCACCGAGTGGTCGAGTGCATCGGCGCAGTTCACCTCGAGCAGCCGCAAGCGAGTGAGGCACAGGTGCACGCCGTCGATGGTCCAGTCGTGCAAACCGGCGACACCCAGCGCGCAGCCGTCACAGACACCTTTGGTCAATATCTTCCAGGCATACGACGCGTTCTTCTTGTTCGTCCATGCGATGCGGGCCATGTCACCGAAATGGTTCGGCTTCTGCAGGCCAATGCCGTTGGGACGGGGACTCACCCAGAGTTCGGGATGGAAGCGCTTCATTGACAAATCCTTCTCATGAGTGCGGCGATGCGTAGACGTTGCACGAATTGTCCCGCACGAAACCGGCGAGGGTCAGTCCCGCCTGTTCGGCGGTTCGGATCGCCAGTGACGATGGCGCCGACACGGCGATCACCGCTTCGAATCCGGCAGCCCACGCTTTCTGCACCATCTCGAACGATGCCCGCCCGCTGACAAAGAGCGCGTGGCCGGTGGCGGGAAGCAGGTCGTCGAGAAACAGGCGACCGATCACCTTGTCGACGGCGTTGTGCCGACCGATGTCCTCGCGGACAACACCGATCGCACCTGAACGATCGAACGATGCCGCCGCGTGAACCGAACCGGTGCGGGCGAAAAGTTCCTGATGTTCGGGGACACGAGTCGTGGCTTCGAGCAACACATCGGTGTCCCATGGCTCGTAGTTCGGCAAGGGCGACAGGCGACTGGTGAGTTCGTCGATCTGCGTCGTGCCGCAGATACCGCAGGCCGACGATGTCGTCGACAGGCGGGCGACCGGTTTCGGGGCGCGACCACCGGTGTCGACACTTACGACGTTGAATTCGGTATCGACTGCCGAACCGGTGCCGCAATATCGGCAACTTGCGACCGGTGCGCCGGCGAGCAGCCCGTCGGTGAAGCAGAGCCCGACCGCGAGTTCGAAATCGTGACCGGGGGTTCGCATCGTCGTGGCCACAAGTTCGCCGTCGAGGCGCACTTCGAGAGGCTCCTCGACAATCACGTCGTCGGGGCGGCGACCACCGTCGGCGCTCACCCCCGCGGTGACCCGCCGAGCAAGGACCTTCTCGCTGCGGCTACGGACCATGCCGCCACCGTAGTGACCACCGACCCGGATGACGAACGCTGCCCGGGTTCGAGGCAAAACGCACAACGGGATGCCCGAAGGCATCCCGTCGTCGAGTCCGTTCAGGGCCGGAGCCCAGATGGATCAGTAATCGTCCATTCCTCCGCCCATGCCGCCGCCGGTTTCCGGCTTGTCGGCAATGACTGCTTCGGTGGTGAGGAAGAGCGCCGCGATCGAGGCTGCGTTCTGCAGCGCCGAACGGGTGACCTTGGCGGCATCGATGATGCCGGCCTTCACGAGGTCCTCGTATTCACCGGTTGCGGCGTTGAGGCCTTCGCTCGGAACCTTGAGGTTGCGCACACGCTCAACAACAACGCCGCCTTCGAGGCCGGCATTCGTCGCAATCTGCTTGAGCGGTTCTTCGAGGGCGTGGGCAACGATGCGGGCACCGGTTGCTTCATCCGGGTCGAGGGTCTTGGCGAGCTCGAGCACCTTGGCCTGGGCACGGAGCAGCGTGACGCCGCCACCGGCGACGACACCCTCTTCGATGGCGGCCTTGGTGGTGCTGACCGCGTCTTCGATGCGGTGCTTCTTTTCCTTGAGTTCGACTTCGGTCGCGGCGCCGACCTTGAGCACGGCAACGCCGCCCGACAGCTTGGCGAGACGCTCCTGGAGCTTCTCGCGGTCGTAGTCGGAATCGGTGCGATCGATCTCGGCCTTGATCTGGGCGACACGGCCCTGGATGTCGGTTTCGGCACCGGCACCCTCGATCACGGTGGTCTCGTCCTTGGTGATCACGATCTTGCGGGCCTTGCCGAGAAGATCGAGCGTGGTGTTCTCGACCTTGAGGCCGACGTCTTCGGTGATGACCTGTCCACCGGTGAGGATGGCCATGTCCTGCAGCATCGCCTTGCGGCGATCGCCGAAGCCGGGAGCTTTGACGGCGACGGAGTTGAACGTGCCGCGGATCTTGTTGACGACAAGCGTGGCGAGTGCTTCGCCTTCGATGTCTTCGGCGATGATCACGAGAGCCTTGCCAGCCTGCATGACCTTTTCGAGAACCGGGACAAGATCGCGGATCGCCGTGATCTTGTGGCCGACGAAGAGGATGTAGGGATCGTCGAGGACAACTTCCATGCGATCGGTGTCGGTGACGAAGTACGGGGAGATGTAGCCCTTGTCGAAGCGCATGCCCTCGACGAGGTCCATTTCCATGCCGAAGGTGTTCGACTCTTCGACGGTGATGACGCCGTCCTTGCCGACCTTGTCGATGGCTTCGGCGATCATCGAACCGATTTCCGGATCGGCGGCGGAGATGCCGGCGACCTGGGCGATCTGGCTCTTGTCGTCGACGTCGACGGCAACGGCGTGAATGGCTTCGACGGCGGTGATGACTGCGGCTTCGATGCCCTTCTTGATCGACATCGGGTTGGAGCCGGCGGCAACGTTGCGAAGGCCTTCGCGGACCATCGACCAGGCGAGGACCGTGGCGGTCGTGGTGCCGTCACCGGCGACAGCGTCGGTCTTCTTGGCGACCTCTTTGACCAGCTCGGCGCCGATGCGCTCGTAGGGATCCTCGAGATCGATCTCCTTGGCGATCGACACACCGTCATTGGTGATCGTGGGGGCTCCCCACTTCTTGTCGAGCACCACGTTGCGGCCCTTCGGGCCGAGGGTCACACGGACGGCGTCGGCGAGTTGGTTCATGCCCCGCTCAAGCCCGCGACGTGCTTTTTCATCAAATTCGATCATCTTTGCCATGGGTGTTCCCTCTGTAGTCAGTCAGTCTGAAATCAGCGGGCAGATTGGGGTGCCCGACTGGATGAGTTCTTCTCCGGAGAATTGGCACTCTCGGGTGGAGACTGCCAACCAGCAAACCACCGCCAGCGCCGGATCGCAACCTCACCGGCCGAACTGGCCCGGGTTTCCCGGCCTGCGGGCCGGGAATGCGGGAATTACTGGCCGCCGGCCACGGCTTGCATGATCGAGACGGTGACGCCGTCGGGAACCGGGGTTTCGAGGCCCTGCATGAAGCGGACGTCGTCGTCGTCGACGAACACGTTGACGTAGCGCACGAGGCTGCCGTCCTCGCTGAGGAGCTTGGCCGAGAATCCCGGATGGGCCGCTTCCAGGGCGGAGAGCACCTCGGCGACGGTCGCACCCTCGACGGAAACGGACGACTGGCCGGCGGTCAGCGGACGGAAGACAGGGGGAACGCGGACGGTGACACTCATGACGGGATCCTCGCGACAGGGAACGAAACGGCTCCGGAACGAACGACCTCAGCCTAGCGACCAACCATCCGCCCCCGACCATCCGGATGCAGTCCGATTGCCCCCGGTCGGCCCTCCAAGGTGTTCACTGGTGGGATCCGCCCCCGACAGAAACATCGGTCGACGATGTCTCCCACCGTTCCACCTCAGGTCCGAACCTTCGATGCCGCCGATTTCCAGATCGACGAGCTCGTCGCGGCCAAGGCCGGAACGAGTGTCTCGGTCTGCATCCCCGCCCGCAACGAAGAGTCCACCGTCGGAGCGATCGTCGACACCATCCGCACGCAGCTCGTCGAACAGCTCGGT
>Ga0207938_1000106_pt1 | contig 13830 bp, 15 predicted proteins | sample LakMenEpi15Mar12_FD_150671 | JGI IMG/M metagenome (GOLD analysis project Ga0207938, IMG submission 150671) | Freshwater microbial communities from Lake Mendota, WI - 05MAR2012 deep hole epilimnion (SPAdes) | ecosystem: Environmental > Aquatic > Freshwater > Lake > Epilimnion/Euphotic zone ...
CTATTGCGCTGGTGCATGAAACACTATCAAATAGCACTGAAAACACCGTGGCCTTTGATGAGGTACTGACTTCATTGGTGACGCATGCTTTAGAGCTAAGTCCGCGTATGGGTCAGTTAAGTATCGAACGTGTGGGACAGCTTGGCTCACTTGAATCCAGAATTGCAACACCTTTGTCATTAGTCGTAACTGAATTAATGCACAACGCTCTTGAACATGGATTGTTCGAATCAGGAACACATTTGAGAATCGAACTGCAGCGCTATAGCAATGAAGGACTCATCACTATTTCTGATGATGGCGTTGGGCTGCCAGAAGGATTTGACCTATCAACATCATCAAATCTGGGTCTTCAAATTGTTCGCACGCTTATAGAAAATGAATTAAAGGGTGAATTGAAGCTGGAATCGACACACCAAGGAACGCACGCAAAGTTGCGCTTCCCACTTTAAATCTGGTTTTGCTGCTCCATTAAACGTGCACGATTACGTGCTGCACGACGCTTCAGTGCACGACGTTCATCTTCAGATAAACCGCCCCACACACCTGCATCTTGTCCGCTTTCAAGTGCCCACGCTAAGCAAGGCTCTTTGACAATGCAGCGGTTACACACCTTTTTGGCTTCTTCGATTTGAGTCAGTGCTGGACCTGTATTTCCGACAGGGAAGAAAAGCTCCGGATCCTCATCGCGGCAGGCTGATTGATGTCGCCAATCCATTGCATGTCTCCTTAGGGAAGTACAACTTCTTCAAAAGTTACCTGGTGTTAATACACACTTATGTGCGTGCAAGGTCTTAATTGTCCATCCTTAAGCGTTGTTATACAAGGATGTAAGCAAAGAGTTTTCGCAGATCAGAGTGATTTATCTCAAGTGTGCCCCCGACAGGAATCGAACCTGTGCACCTGCCTCCGGAGGGCAGTGCTCTATCCCCTGAGCTACGGGGGCTCGTGGGTTTGAGCGCAAGGTTAGCAGCGCGTGCGAATATCTCTGCATACTGCAAGAATTCACGCATGAGATCAACGGCGTACTTTGCAACAGGTTGTTTTTGGGGAGCAGAACGTCGCTTCTGGCAGATGGATGGAGTCCTTGAAACAAACGTTGGATACATGGGTGGAATACGCCCAAACCCATCGTATGAACAGGTCTGCACTGGCGTAACGGGTCATGCTGAAATGGTGAAGGTTGTATTTGATGAAACCGTTGTTTCATACCAACGTTTGTTAGAAGAGTTTTGGACGATGCATGATCCAACATCGTTAAACAAGCAAGGTGGAGATATCGGAACTCAGTACCGCAGCGCTATTTTCGCAACTAGCCCTGAACACATGAAAACCGCGCTCGCTTCACGAGCTGCGTATCAAAACGTACTAACACCTGCTGGCATGGATGAAATTTGCACAGAAATTCTTAGTGCAGATGGGATTGAATATTTTGAAGCTGAGGAGTACCACCAAAAATACTTACAGAAAAATCCCAATGGATATGACTGTCATTCAAGTACTGGGGTTGCGTACCCGGTTAGTTAAAGAGCTAGTTATTTACAGAGAAAAGGTTGGGTATTCATCTGTAACGAGAAGTAATGCATATCCTGCCACGCGGTTCCAATAAGCAATTACGCCAACGATGCCTTCAGCACAAAATTCGGGGAAATTGCCGGTAAACAAAATACTGATCCAGGCGAACAGTGTTAAGAATGCTCCATAAATTATGTAGGCGATTCCAACAATGTATAAAGGAAGTGCAAGCAACCACTTAATCAGGGGTAGCCAGCGGTTAAGGGCTTTCGCATCTACTTCTGGGAAAGTCACACTGACTACATCGTTCTCTTCAATTGATGGATATTCATCTGTAAGCAAGAATAGGTAAGCATCTACACGGGTCTGCAGCGATAAGAGCGCCTCATTAAAAGCCAACAAAAAACTTGGGTAGATCTGGCGGAAAACTAGAGCTAGGGCGACAGGAAGAATTAAAAATCCAACAGTCAGGCTTTCGGTGTTGGTGCCCCAAGAAGGAGCAAAAGAGGCCACAAAGATGGCCATAGGAACCACGAGAACTAGGCGAAAAAATGCGGTGACACGATTACGTTCGGTAAGCGTGACATCGATCTGGGTTTCAATTTGGTTGCTCATGCTCTCCAATGTACTCCTAATCTAGGCGTGAAATTGCATTTTACAGTTTCCTTGTCATACTTTTGCAGTTATTGCAGAAAATTTTGCAGTATTTATCATCTTAGGGGGTGATCGCATGGCAGGAATCAAGGAAGTTGCAGAAGAGGCTGGAGTCTCAACTGCAACAGTTTCACGCGCACTTCGTGGCCTTCACCATGTGAATCAACAAACTCGCGAAAAGATTATTGCAGCCGCTGAAAAACTTAACTATCCCTTGATTTCAGATCGCCAAAATGTAGTTGGAGGCCGGACAAACGCAGTTGGTGTCGTCGCGCCATACATTTCTCGCTGGTATTTCTCGCAGGTAATTAGCGGTGCCGAACAAGCACTTCGCGAGGCAGGCTTAGATTTACTGTTGTATAACTTTTCACAAATGAAGGGCCGTGAACGTCTTTTCCAGCATCATTTGTTAAAGGGCCGAGTCGATGCGCTAATTGTTATCTCATTGCCACCAACTGAAGAAGAGTTTGATTCGATACTCAGCCTTGGTGTTCCAATTGCACTTGTCGGCATGGAACATGCAAAATGTGCTTCTATTAAAATTGATGATGTTGCAGCAGCAAAAACAGCTACCCAGCACCTTGTAAACCAAGGGCACAAGAAGATTGGCCTGATGTCAGGTCGTCCCGATGATCCATTCAACTTTAGTGTTCCGCAGGATCGACGCAAAGGTTTCATGCAAGCACTTGCTGAAAGTGGTTTGGAATGGCTACCTTCGCGCGAAGTTCATGGCGACTTTACGATGCACACCGCATCACGTGCGATGGATGATTTGTTAGCTCGCCCCAATAGACCAACAGCAATTTTTTGCGAATCTGATGAAATGGCGATTGGAGCTATGCAAGCGTTGCGACGTCATGGCTTAAAAGCACCAGATGACATTTCGATTATTGGATTTGATGGACATGAGATGGCTGAATTTTCTGAACTTACAACGATCGAACAGCCTGTCACGCTCATGGGCGAAATGGCAGCGTGGTCAATTATGGAACGTTTACGTAAGCCCGCAATTGACCCTCCTTCTTTAGTGCTTCCGACAACACTTGTTGTGCGCAATTCAACTCGCAGATTGACTGTCGAAGAACAAGCACTCTGAGGTAACCTTGCAGGCATGAGCGATCATCAGTTTTCGGCCCACAATCTTGCAGAGCTTCACACTCACCGCAGTGAAAAGTGGCGCGGATTCCCAAGTGATGTCTTGCCTTTGCCTGTTGCCGAGATGGATTTTCCTGTAGCAGAGCCGATCAAAGCGATTCTTAGTGAAATGGTTGCACATTCAGACCTTGGTTATCTCGGACCGATTCCAGAGCTTGGCTTAGGGTTCAAAAAATTTGCAGCAGAACGCTGGAATTGGAAGGTCGATGAAAAACAAGTTCGAGCAGCCACTGATGTTGGTGTCGGCGTTGTAGAAATCTTACGAGTATTTACACAACCAGGTGACTCAATTCTGATTAGCTCACCGGTTTATCACAATTTCTACACCTGGATTAACGAAACGAAATTAAATTGTGTTGATGTTCCATTTGAACGAACCGGTGATGAATCTGTAAATCCGTGGATTATTAATTGGCAAGGCATCGAAAACGCATACGCATCTGGAATAAAGGTGCACCTATTATGTAGCCCTCACAATCCACTTGGATTTGTTTATACCGAGCAGGATTTACGAAAAATTGTGGCGTTAGCTAAAAAGCATGAAGTGTTGGTTATCAGCGATGAGATTCATGCTCCGCTGACATTTCCTGATGCACACTTTGTCCCAATTCTGTCTTTAGGTGCAGACGCCGAATCTGTAGCAGTCTGTGTGACAGCTGCATCTAAAGGCTGGAATATCGCAGGATTAAAGTGCGCAATTATTATTTCTCAAAGCGCAGCCATGGATTCTAAGCTAGCAAATTTGGCACCTGCGATGCATTACCGGGCATCTTTGCTTGGAGGATTTGCTACAGCTGTCGCCTTTGCCGATAGTGGAGTTTGGTTAGATACAGCAATAGCGCAGCTCGACCACAATCGTCACTTGATAAAAAAACTTTTGGCAGAGAAACTTCCGACTGTCCGATATCACATCCCGCACAATAGTTATTTGGCATGGCTAGATCTTGAGTCTTTGAACCTTGGTGTAGATCCATCGGTTACATTGATTGAAAAAGGTCGTGTGGCATTTAGTCCAGGACATGCATTTGGAAAGCAGTGCAGTCAATATGTGCGCTTAAATTTTGCAACTAGCCCCGAAATCATCACCGAAGCAATTGATCGGATAGCCCGGGCGGTATAAATGAACAACAAGAAATTTGATGTCACCATTATTGGTGGTGGCCACAATGGTTTAGTTGCTGCAACTTATTTAGCAAGAGCTGGAAAGTCAGTTGTAATCCTTGAAGCTAATGCTGAAATAGGCGGAGCGACACAAAGCGTTCAAGCATTTGATGGCTTTGATGCGCATTTGTCACGATACTCATATTTGGTTTCGCTATTGCCAGATGCAATCGTGGCTGACCTTGGCCTGTCCTTTGAGTGCATATCCCGCGATGTATCTAGCTACACCCCGTACGATGACAAAGGTTTATATGTATCAAGGCAATGGGATGAAAAAACAGCGCAATCATTTAATCAGCTAGATCCAACAGGCCACGAAGCAGCAGCATGGCAACAGTTTTATGGTGAAGTGGCAGAGTTTGCTCAAAAAATTGCACCAACGCTGCTGCAGCCTTTAAAGACTAGAAGCGAATTGAAAGAACACATCGATCTGCCTAAAACCTGGGATTACTTGATCGAACGCCCAATTGGGGAAGAAATCGATAAACGTTTCAACAATGATCTAGTTAAAGGTGTTGTCCTAACTGATGCGCTAATCGGAACATTTTCATCTGCCTATGATTTGCAAGCAAATATTTGTTTCTTGTATCACTTAATGGGCAACGGAACAGGCGAATGGAAAGTTCCTGTTGGGGGAATGGGAGCACTTGTAAAAGAGTTAGTAAGAGTTGCATCTGAATCAGGTGTTGAAATCAAAGTGAGTTCAAAAGTTAATTCAGTGGTTAGTGATACATCAGGAGTCGCTGTTAGAACCGAATCCGGTGATGTCTATCAATCTGATTACTTGTTATCTAATGCCGCTCCTGCCGTATTGGCTAAACTTCGTGGCAAAGCACAGCCACAATCACTTGATGGTTCGCAGATGAAAATCAATATCTTGCTAAAGCGTTTACCTAAATTGAAATCTGGAATAGACCCACGGCTTGCCTTTGCCGGCACATTCCATGCTAATGAAAGCTTTTCGCAGTTTGAAGATACATTTAAGGATGCGCAAGCAGGTGTGATGCCAGCCAAAATGCCTATTGAAATGTACTGTCACACCTTGTCTGATCCCTCGATTTTAGGTGCAGATTTACAGGCAGCTGGATATCAGACGTTAACTTTATTTGGATTGCATACACCAGCTTCATTATTTGATGCAGACAATGATGCAGCACGTGAAGTAGCTCTTGCTTCAGCGTTAGCTTCGATTAATGAGTATTTGGCTGAACCCATCGAAGATGTGATTGCAGCGATCGAAGTTAAAACACCGTTGGATATTGAAGAGGCGATCGCCCTGCCCAGGGGCAATATTTTTCATAAGGACTTATCGATGCCCTTCCGTGAGGATGGATCCGCTCCTTCATGGGGCGTAGAAACAGATGACCCACGCATCTTCATCTGCGGCGCAGGGGCAATTCGTGGCGGGGGAGTAAGCGGAATTCCTGGTCATAATGCGGCCATGGCTGTACTCGCAAACAAATAAACTCTAGAAACAATTAGACTTATCAAATGAGTCTTCACCCAGAAACATCTGCGATCACAGCTGGTCGACCGGATGCAGCACCTGATGCTCCACTCAATCCTCCAATAATTTTATCTTCCACTTATCACGCCGGTGGTCCTGTTGGTTATGGACGTTATGGCAATGAAAGTTGGAGCGCACTGGAAGCAGCAATTGGTGAATTAGAAGGTGGAAAAACAGTTTCATTTTCATCAGGCATGGCTGCAGTAAGTGCGGTGTTTTCAATTTTGCCAGTTGGTGCACCAGTAGTTGCATCAAATCAGGGTTACAGCGGCGTTATGGGATTGCTCAATCAATTACATTCAACGGGGCGCCTAGAAGTTCGTTTTGTAGAGATAACAAAAACTGATGAAGTAATTGCAGCCATGAATGGTGCAGCACTTGTTTGGTTGGAATCTCCAACAAACCCATGCTTAGATGTTGCAGATTTGCCTACGCTAATTTCAGGGGCCAAAAAGTTAGGTATTGGCGTTGCAGTTGATAACACCTTTGCAACTCCTCTTGTGCAAAAACCTTTAACAATGGGTGCAGATATCGTTATGCATTCTGTTACTAAGTTTTTAGCAGGCCACAGTGATGTTGTTTTGGGTTCCTTATCAACTAATGATGAAGCCCTCTATAAAAGGTTAGAAGAGTCCCGACGATTCAATGGTTCAATTCCAGGTCCATTTGAAGCATGGCTAGCATTGCGCGGAATCAGATCTTTTCCTATCCGCTTTAGAGCAGCTGAGAGCAATGCAAAAGAGTTAGTGGCTCGCTTGTCGCAACACCCAAAGATTACAAAGGTTAGATACCCAGATTTTGGCGCAGTTATTTCCTTTGAAGTAGATGGAACAGCTGAAGATGCCCAAAAGGTCTGTGAATCGTCACAGCTAATCACTCATGCAACAAGTCTTGGTGGGATCGAATCATTGTGGGAACGCCGCCGCCGTTGGGCAGGTGAAAGTCATTCAGTGCCCGAACAATTGATTCGTCTGTCAGTTGGATGCGAGCACGTTGATGATTTGTGGGCAGACATTCAGCAGGCGTTAACCGTCCTATAAGGAAATATTTGCGAAAAGCGAGTATTTTTGTCCTATGGTAAAAGTGTTTCGTCGAGTATTCGCAGCTGTGACTGTTGCAGTCTTGGCTTTTCGCGCCGTCGGTTCATTTCTTTCATGGGTAGAACACCAAGAAGATTCTGTTGCAGATACCTGGGTCGATGAAGATGAATTTGAAGATGCCTGATTTCGAATATATCCCTGGAAGTTGCAATATTGGAAAAGGTGAAATTCGCCGTAGGCAAATGGTTGCAGTACTGGGCTTGTTTTTCTCAATCTCAACTCTTTTGACCTTTAACACAGTTGATGCGCCCACTTCTATTCGTTTAGGAATTTTCTTTCCTTTGATGGTTGCCTCAGTTGGCTTTGTTCAATCGCGCAGTAAGTTTTGCTTAGCCTACGGATTTGCCGGAACCTTCAATATTGGCAAATTAGGTGATATCAAGAAAGTGACAAGCAAAGAAGATCGACAAGCTGACCGAGTGACAGCACTAAAAATTCTGGGTAAATCTTTTTTACTCGCATCCATAGCGACAGCGGTGGTCTTAGTACTACCCTTCTAAGTATGAAGATTCTAATTCATACCCGGCACGCAGATTTAGCAGAAGATTTCAAATCAATTGCAGAAGAAAAACTAACAAGCATGGAGCGATTTAGCGTGGTTATCGATCGCGTCGAAGTCGAAGTCCTTCACGAGGCAAATCCCCAACAGGGAAAGCGTTCACACAGAGTTGTGCTGACAACACATGGAGCAGGACCATTAATCCGCGCAGAAGCAGCCGAGTTCAACGACTTAGCAGCTTTTGATACTGCGATTAAAACATTTGCACTACAGATTCGAAAGATCCACGAGCGAACAAAAGACCATGACCGTGAGACCTTGCGAAAAATGAAAACTGATCTTTAAACGATTTCAGTTCCATCTTTACGTGTTGCTGTAAGGCTAGCTACCGCTGTAACAACCAATGTTGTAACGATTACTCCGAGGCTTAGTTCGATTGCAATGTGTGGAAGTTCAATTCCCGCTAGCTTATGAATCCCGATACCGTGGAAAGCTTCGATGATCATCTTGAAGCCAATAAAGGCCAGGATGAATGAGAGGCCCTTGGACAGATAGACCAAGCGCTGCAGCAATCCCTGTAACAAGAAATACAACTGACGCAATCCCATGAGCGCGAAGATGTTTGCACACACAACGATGTATGGATCACGCGTAATTCCGAAGATCGCAGGGATTGAATCGAGCGCAAATACGAGGTCTGTAAATCCAAGTGACACCAAAGCAATAGTAAATGTGGTCGCACCCTTCTTGCGCAAGAAGGTGATCAGGCGATCTTCCTTCCATTCCTCTTCATCATGTTCTGCAAGAAGTTTGTATGCGGTAAAAATTAAGAAAGCTCCAAAGATGAAGAATGCCCCTGAGAATTTTTCAAGGATTGCACTACCTGCCGCAATAAATCCTCCACGAAGGACAAGAGCGATGATGATTCCTAAGAGCAGCACAAGCTGTTGCTTAGTCTTCTCAACCTGGAGACGGCTCAAAATAATTACGAATACGAAGATATTGTCCACTGACAAGGCGTACTCAGTTAACCATCCTGCAAAGAACTCTTTTTGCGCATTTGGATCTGATGTCCAGTTCGGCATGAAGTAACCAAAAACTAGGGCAGCGGCTACATAGATAACAGTCCAAATTCCTGCTTCAGTCATACTTGTCTCTTTATTGCGACGTATCACCGCAAGAATTAAGTCAAAGATGATTACAGCAGATAAGCCGCCAAGTGTTACAAGCCATACGGTCGTAGATTCCATGGCGGTATTGTGCCAGTTAGTGGTGCACCCACAGGGTTGAAACAGGTGGAATCGATATTTTTCCATCGCGACCATCGGGGATTCCCGCGCTCACAATCAGAACTTTGCCAGTGATTTCTACCTCAACCGCTAAATCACCCAGGTTCATGAAAACAGATATGTCACCGCGTCGATAGGCGAGTAGGGATTGATTTGTTGAACCATGCGCCGGTGATTCAATCCATTCAATGTCACCATTATTTACTAGATGCTCAGCCCGTAGGTTCAGCGCATTTTTATAAAGATTAAGTGAACTCTTTGGATCAGCAGCTTGCTTATCAACTGTTAACTCTTTCCAACTATCCTGCATTGGCAACCACGGCGTAGCAGAGGTAAATCCAAATGGTGCGTTGTCACCATTCCATGGCAGCGGAACACGTGCACCATCTCGACCCTTTTGGGTTCCTTGACTGCGGAAATAAATTGGATCTTGTCGAGACTCATCAGGGATCACACCATCCGGAAGTCCCAGCTCTTGACCAGCAAAGACGTATGTAGATCCTGGTAATCCAAATACAAACAAGGCAAGTGCGCGTGATTGTTGTTCACCAACACGGGATGCAACACGCGGTGAATCGTGGTTGCTCAAAGCCCACGTTGGCAAAGCATCAACGGTTTTCATCAATTCGATTGATCGACTAATTACATCGTAAAGATTTAGGGCGCTAAAGGGCGCATCTAACAAATCAAAATTGAATACTTGATGCAGCTCATCGGGTCGTACATATCGTGTGGAGTTTATTGGCGGATGAACCCAGGCTTCAGCAACTGCCATTACATCGCGGTCACCGTATGAATCAAACAGTGTGCGCCACTTTCGATAAATCTCGTGCACCCCTTGGCGGTCAAAAAACGGAACAGTCTGTAGCAGGGCATAACGTTTTTCTTGTTCCATCGGGAAATGAAGCAGAAGGGCATCGCTCAGACTTTGGGGATCTGGATGATCCTTAAGAACATCCTCTTTCACCAAGCCATGGGCAACATCTATTCGGAAACCATCGACCCCAAGATCTAACCAAAAACGTAATGTCTTCTCGAAATCATCTGCAACATCTGGACTTTCCCAGTTTAGATCCGGCTGAGATGAATCAAATAAGTGTAAGTAATACTGGCCATCTTCTACTTGTGTCCATGATGGTCCACCAAAAAGTGAAATCCAATTGTTAGGCAAAGTTCCATCAGGGTTTGCATCATAAAAGTGAAAACGTGAACGTTCTGCTGATCCACGACCAGCTTTTAACGCGGCTTGAAACCAAACATGCTGATCTGAAAAGTGGTTAGGCACAACATCCACTAAGACACGCAGATCTAATGAATGCGCCACATCAATCATTTTCTTAGCATCAGCTAAATTTCCAAACATTGGATCTACATCTCGAGGATCCGCAACGTCATACCCACCATCTTTGTTGGGAGATGTGTAAAAAGGACTAAGCCAAATTGCATCCACACCTAAAGACTTTACATAGTCAAGTTTTGAAGTGACTCCAGGTAGATCGCCTTCGCCATCACCATTGCTATCAAAAAAAGAGCGAGGGTAAATCTGGTAGATAGTTGCTTCTTTCCACCAAGGCGAAGATTTCATGGTGAAAGGCTAGGCAATGGGTAAATTAGCGGCAATGTAAAAAGGGTGTAATACCTGTCGCAAGGTTGCACTTTTATAACGTTTTAACGCAGCAGGCTCAGGAATTGATTAATGCTTCAACGGTACACTTGGCCAATCATGCAGATATCTCGTGAAGCCGCATTGGCCGCGGCTAGTTCAAGAATTCTAGATACAACAACCTTTGTCCGCGCCGTTTTATCAGGCCGCCGCCGCAATATACAGGTGGATTTTGAACGCATTGACATCCGGCTAGTTGAAATTAAAGGAGTTTTGAATCTGCAACTTATGCAAAATGATGGACGCGCTACGACAACTAAGAATCTGGTGCCACAGCAAGTAATCGTTGATGAGCTGCTAGATAGCGGATATGCAAACATCACCGTTGAAAGCACACACGAGGCGTATTCGATCCGAATAACTAAAAGTGGGGATGCCAAGATTCATACTGAAAAACGTGAGTCAGAACAAGATTTGGCACATGACAAAAAGAAGGATCGGCTGTTGGATTCAAATGATCCATTTTTGCGCGAAGTTGGTATTGCAGATGCAAAGGGAATCATTAAGCCTTCAAAGCAGGATAAGTACAAGCAGGTAGAAGAATTCTTGCGGTTGCTATCGCCAACACTTAACGCGGCAATAGATGCTGGTCAGATTCACAAACCAACTGTAGAAAACCCTTTACGCATTACAGACCTTGGTTGCGGGCATGCCTACCTAACTTTCGCCGCCCATCAATTCCTGATGAATTCCGGGATTCCAGTACTTGTAACAGGTATTGATATCCGCCCAGATTCTAGAGATCGTAATAATGCCATTGCCGAAAAATTGGGAATTACCAAGAGCATTAATTTCAGAGCAGAAGAGATTGCAAAGACAACTGCAGATGGTGCAGATGTAGCTATCGCCTTACATGCCTGCGATACAGCAACAGATGACGCGATTGCATGGGCGGTCAATGGGGGAGCAAAGTTGTTGTTAATCGCCCCTTGCTGCCATCACGATATTCAAAAGCAAATAGATAGTGCGCCAGAACCGTGGGGAGCATTGACTAAGTTTGGATTGATGAAGGAACGTCTAGGTGACTTATTGACTGATTCATTGCGAGCTCAGTTATTGCGAATTATGGGATATCGAGTTGAGGTAATTGAATTTGTTGGGGGAGAACACACACCACGTAATTTGATGATCCGTGCAGTTAAGACAGATGCAAAGCCAGATACATTAGATATTGATAGATACCTTGAAATCACCGCTCAATGGGCCATTACTCCTGCCCTAGAGAAGAAACTTCCGACTCTTAACATCCGTTAGACTTGGCACATGTCCAAGGTCCTTGCATCACTTCCTGTCGGGGAAAAAGTAGGTATCGCCTTTTCTGGTGGCCTGGATACATCAGTTGCGGTTGCGTGGATGCGGGACAAAGGCGCAGTTCCTTGCACTTACACAGCAGATCTTGGCCAATATGACGAGCCAGATATTGATTCAGTTCCGGACCGCGCAAAGGAATACGGCGCAGAGATTGCACGCCTTGTAGATTGCAAGAACGCATTAGTTGAAGAAGGTCTAGCTGCAATTGCCTGCGGTGCCTTTCATATTCGATCTGGTGGAAAACAATATTTCAATACAACTCCGTTGGGTCGCGCAGTAACAGGAACAATGCTGGTGCGCGCAATGCATTCAGATTCAGTTGAAATTTGGGGTGATGGCTCAACATATAAAGGCAATGACATTGAGCGTTTCTATCGTTATGGTCTTCTTGCAAATCCAAATTTACGAATTTATAAGCCTTGGCTTGATCAAGATTTTGTCACCGAACTAGGTGGCCGTAAAGAAATGTCTGAATGGCTAGTTGCACATGGTCTGCCATATCGCGACAGCACTGAGAAGGCGTATTCAACAGATGCGAACATTCTTGGTGCAACCCATGAAGCAAAGAGCTTAGAAAACCTAGACACCTCTGTGGAATTAGTTCAACCAATCATGGGTGTTCGTTTCTGGGATCCTGCCGTCAAGATTGACACAGAAGATGTCATAGTTTCATTTGTTCAGGGTCGCCCTGTTGCTATCAACGGTAAATCTTTTAACGATGTTGTTGAGTTAATGAAGGAAGCAAATGCAGTCGGTGGTCGCCACGGTTTAGGCATGGCAGATCAAATTGAAAATCGAATCATTGAAGCAAAGAGCCGTGGAATTTATGAAGCCCCAGGAATGGCGTTGTTATTTATCGCCTACGAGCGTCTAATTAGCGCGATTCACAATGAAGACACTATTGCTAACTATCACGCAGAAGGTCGCCGTCTAGGTCGTCTTCTGTACGAGGGTCGCTGGTTTGATCCACAAGCGTTGATGCTTCGTGAATCTTTAATGCGATGGGTTGCATCAGCTGTGACAGGTGAAGTAACTATTCGCATGCGCCGCGGTGATGATTATTCGATCATCAACACAACTGGCCCAGGTCTTAGTTATCACCCAGAAAAATTGTCAATGGAGCGCACAGAAAACGCTGCATTTGGTCCTGTAGATCGCATCGGTCAATTAACTATGCGAAATCTTGATATTGCCGATACCCGCGCCAAGTTAGAGCTGTACCGTGCGCAGGGACAAATCGGTGATGGCGAATTTAAGTTAATAAGCGAAATCGAATAACTAGGAGAAAAATGCCAAAGAAAACCTTAGTAAAAGTATTTGCGGCTTTGGCCGTACTAGCAATCGTATTTGCATCAATTACTACACTCGGAGGAGATGACACAGTGTCAGGATCAGCAGCAGGATTGCCCGCGGTAACAGCTAACGCAGGTGAAGCCCCAACAATCACACCACCAACAGGTGAAGCACCTGCGACATTGCAGACACAAGACATCATTGTTGGAAGTGGTACAGAAGTACTTCCAACGTCAACTCTTACAGTTCATTACACATTGATGTCATGGTCTTCTGGAGAAATACTTGAAACTTCTTGGTCTAGCGGTCAGCCTGCAACATTCCCACTATCTGGTGTAATCGTTGGGTGGCAGGAAGGATTGCCTGGAACAAAAGTTGGCGGCCGCCGTCTTCTTGTTATCCCTCCTTCTCTAGGTTATGGCCCTATTGCTGGCCATCCACTTGAAAAAGAAACTTTGATTTTCACCGTGGATATCATCGCCGTTTCATAACAAGGCTTAAACAAAACCCCATCTGCCAATGCGGCAGGTGGGGTTTTGTGTTTATTCATCGTGCGTTCACTCTGGGGTTGTACTCTGACCGGATGAAGAAAGTGTTTGGCGAGTACTTAGGAACAGCCACCCTTGTAGCAATCGTTGTTGGCTCAGGAATTATGGCAACCAATCTTTCGCAGGATGTTGGTG
>Ga0207938_1000107_pt1 | contig 13828 bp, 10 predicted proteins | sample LakMenEpi15Mar12_FD_150671 | JGI IMG/M metagenome (GOLD analysis project Ga0207938, IMG submission 150671) | Freshwater microbial communities from Lake Mendota, WI - 05MAR2012 deep hole epilimnion (SPAdes) | ecosystem: Environmental > Aquatic > Freshwater > Lake > Epilimnion/Euphotic zone ...
ACAAAACTGCTCAGGAAGTAATTGATCAATTGATGATAGAAGCAGATGCTTGGTTATCGGGCAATCATAATCCAGATGATATCACACTAGTAGTCATAAAACACCAATAACCCAACCACCCAAAAAAGAATGAAACTTAAACCCTATCAATTTAAAAAAATAATCTTTGCCACATTATTTTTAATAATGAACACCACTTTTTCTTTTAATGCGAACGCGCAAAAAGTGTCTGATTTTATTTTTGAAACTTATTCCGTCAAAGAAGGGTTATCGCAAAGTTCTGCAAGGGTCATTTATCAAGATAAATTAGGCTATATATGGGTAGGAACAGAGTCGGGTATCAATCGTTTTGATGGCTATGAATTTAAGCAGTACAATCATGACATTAAAAATGCACAATCACGCGCCAATGGATGGATTCAAGAAATTAGAGAAGATGCACAAGGTAATTTATGGACATCAGATGTTAATGGTCACCTCTGTTTTTTAGATAGAACAAAAGATGTTTGGAAAAATTATAATATTCCTATTAAGGATTCACTTTTGAATAAAAATCCAAAATTGCCATCTTATTTTGGTGCAATTAATAAGATGTATGTGGATGATGCTAAACAAGAAATATGGATGGCTACCTGGGGCATTGGCTTATTAAAATTTGATATTGCTTCCAAAAAATACACACCCTATTTAATACATCCTAAAGATTCAGTTACTTATGGCAAACAGGAATTTATTACACAGATTAAAAGGTACCGTAACAAATTAATTTTAGGAACTGATATTGGCTTACAATATTTTGATATGGATTCTAAAAAATTATCGAAAATTTTTAATTTTCCTGATTCCATCTTTATTACTCAGCCAACTGATTTTCAAATTGAAGGTGATAAATTATATGCAGCAACTAATTATGGTGCATTTATATATGATCTTAAAACTAATGAAAAAATTATTTTTGCTAATAAAAAAGGGAATGATCAAACGATTGCCGCCAATACAATAAATAGTATTTATTATAGTAAATCCAGCAATTATTTGTGGCTCACTTTTTTGAATGCGGGTATTGATGTGATTAATTTAACCACTTCTAAAATAATCCATATCAATAATACGGTTTCTAAGGAATATGGCATCGCTCAAACCGATTACAAAAATATTATTGAAGACAAGGATAATAATATCTGGCTAAGTGGAAGTCATGCGGATGGGGTTACAAAATATGATCCAGGAAAACGCAAATTTGGCGTATATAAAAAAAGTTTTCCAAGTGATTTTAATTTAGGATTTTCAATGACTTGGGGTCTATTTCTAGACCACCAGAACCATATTTGGGTGGGAGAATTCGAACCTAATGGCGGCATATATGAAATAGACAGGGTGAATAAAACAAAAAAATCTTATTTTAAGGATGATAAAATTAATTATCTAAGAAGATGGAGCTTTGCCGAAGATGCTTTTGGTAATTTATTTACTTTTAATAATACGCCAGAGGGATCTGAATTACATATAAAAAAAGCAGGAAAAAATACATTTGAATCTTTAGGGCTTCTAAAAAAACGATCCTCAACTACAATTGGCTATAATAAATGGCATACATTTTCAACGGCTAATCACGAACTTATACTATCAGGCGAAAAGCCTTTGATTTTATCCGATTCAAATGGCAAGCAATCCTTCGGATTTTTAGTGTTGCCTAAAGAGTTAAAAAAGGGTATTTATAGTGCTTATCGAAAATCCTCATTTGAAATATATATTCAAAATGATGACGGTATTTTTGTATGGAATGAAAAAACAAATAATGTTAACTGCTTAACAAAAAATATTAAAAATTTTTATGAGCTAGAGGATGGTAGAGATGCTTCATTTGCGGTAATAGATAATAAATTAATTTTTATTGCCACCTATGGTAATGGAATAATGAAACTTGATTTAGAAAAAAATACTAAAACATTTTTAACTAAAATAGACGGCATACCCAATTTGGATTTGTATGATATGTACCTAGGTAAGGATAAAAATTTATGGATATCTTCCAATTATAGTCTTATTAGATACAATCCTTATACCAACAAATTTAGAAGCTTTGGACCTGCAGAAGGGGTGCAGGATTTTGAATTTAATTCCAACACCTCTTTTCAGTCTTCAACCGGGGAATTATTTTTTGGCGGGGTTAAGGGATTGAATTATTTTTTCCCTGATTCTATTAAAGATAATTCCAAACCACCTGTAGTGATTATTCAAAGTTTAACTAAAAAGGACAGTGTCTTACATATTGAATCTACTCATTCTCCTCTTGAATACACCATCAAGTACAATGAGAATAATTTATCCTTTGATTATGTGGCTTTTAACTATAGAGATGCTCTTCATAATAAATATGCTTATAAAATGGAAGGCTATGATGAGGATTGGATTTATGTAGGATCGAGACGTTTTGCTAGTTATAATAATTTACGCGAAGGCACTTATACTTTTAGGGTAAAAGCCGCAAATAATGATGGCATTTGGAATGAGGAGGGCGCGAAAATGGTGATTCATATTTTACCTCCACCATGGAGAACTTGGTGGGCGTATTTAATATATTTTATTTCTTCTATTACTTTTATTTATGTTTTTTCAAAGTATAGAGAAAAACAACAATTCAAAAAACTTGAAAATGAGCGTAAAAATTCAGAACTAGCTGCTGCCAAGGATTTGCAAGAAAGATTATTGCCTAAGATTTTACCAGTCATTAAAAACTTAGATATCGCAGGTTATTTAAGAACCTCTACCGAAGTAGGCGGGGATTACTATGACTTTTTTGAACAACCAGATGGGTCATTGTATGCAATTTGTGGGGATGCTACTGGGCACGGAACACCATCAGGTATGTTGGTATCCATCACCAAAGCCGGTATTATTGGCTTACCGCAGATGAGTCCGAAGGATATGTTGCATGAGTTAAACCGTGTGGTGAAAAAAGTGGATTTAGGTATATTAAGAATGAGTTTAAACATTGCGCTGGTGAAGGACAATCAAATAACCCTAAGCTCAGCGGGTATGCCTCCTTACTTTGTTTATAGAGCATCGACCAACACCACCGAGGAGATACAACTATCAGGCGTGCCATTGGGTAGCTTTAATGATGTTCATTTTGATCAAACAAGTACTTCATTTAATTCAGGAGATATTTTGGTGATTATTTCGGATGGTTTACCAGAAGCCCCTAACTTAGCGGGAGAATTGTTTGACTATCAAAAACTGCAGGACTTAATTACTACTTATGGCAACAAAACTGCACAGGAAGTAATTGATCAATTAATGATTGAAGCAGATGCTTGGTTATCGGGCAATCATAATCCTGATGACATCACATTAGTAGTAATAAAACATAAATAATAACCATTAAATAACAATAAATGAAAAAGCCCTCCGTCGAACTAAGGTTGCCTATCCTTCCAAATATGGAGTTGATTGCAACCCAAACAGCCGAAGTAATTTCAAGGCATATGAATCTTACTGAGGATCAAGGAGCCGAAATTAGTATGGCCCTTATTGAAGCTTGTATCAATGCGTTTGAACATTCAAAAGCTGAAAACAATGTATTTATTAACTTTTTAATTGAAGATGATTCTTTGGTCATTAAGGTAATTGATCAAGGTATTGGATTTGACAAAACAAAAGTAGAAATTCCTAAAATTGAAAACAAGATTGGGAAAGATGAAAGAAAAAGAGGATGGGGTTTACAGCTTATCCAAGAATTAATGGATTCAGTTGAGTTTGAATCAAATGAAGAAGGAACAACCGTAACAATGAAAAAAAATATTAAACACTAAAATTAATTTATGAGCGACTTTATAACAAGTATAAAAGAAAACAATTCCATCGTTATCATTGAAACCAATGGTTATTTAAACAATGTTGGCGGCGAAGCGGTATCAGCGGTTGTTTATGAGAAAATGGCACAGGGGCAAACTAAATTCTTAATCAATATGGCTGCTACCAAAATTGTAAATAGTATTGGTGTTTCTATTTTGATTGAAATTATTGAAAAATTACAAGAGGTAAATGGTAAAATTGGTTACTATAACTTAGCGCCAATTGTTGCAAAGACATTTAATATTATGGGCTTGACAAAATATTCAACTGTTCATGAAACAGAAGAAGCCGCAGTTAATGATTTGTAATGGCTTCCGATTTCAATATTAACGATCTTCAATTAAAGTATCTTGAACTAGAAACTTTATTGGATATTACCAATGAGCTAAACTCGTTTGATCAAATTTCTGTGTTACTACAAGAAATTTTAGTAAAATCGTGTGGGGTATTGAACGCTAGTTCTGGTTTAATTTTAATTGAGGACGACAATTCAGATGTATTACACATTGGCGCAGATTTTAATATTGATATTTCTGTTTTAAAAGGTCTGATATTCAATAAGCGTAAGGGAATTATCAGCGAAATCAATGAATCCAGAAAAGCACGTAACATTGAAATTGAGGATGATTCATTTTTATCTAAAACACAATGCAAGTTTGGTTTAATTGCACCATTTTTAGACAAAAAAAATTTAGTAGGAATAATTATACTATTTGATAAAGAGTCAAGGCAAGGGCTTTCGCCTTTCCATGATTCAGATGCAAATATGTTATCTGCGATCGCAACACAGGCAAGTGTTGCTTACAATAATATTAAATTGATTGAAAACATTAAGGAGGCTAAAACCTTCAATGATAATGTAATGCAATCTATCGTGACGGGAGTTTTTACCACTAATTTAATGGGTGAAATAAATCACATTAATAGGGCTGCAATTGCAATTATTAATCTTGATAAGGAAAATGTATTAGGCAATCACTATGAATATGTATTTGAATCAAATGAATATATTACACAGCTCATTACCAAATGTGAACTAGAGTCGGTTACTATTTCTGAAAGTCAAATTTTATTGGAATGCAATGGGAAATCCACCACGGTAAACATTTCGGTTTCGCCATTGATGAATGACTCGAATGAACCGATTGGGTCGGTGGTTGCCATGGAAGACTTATCTAATTTAGATAAATTGAAATCTACCTTTAAAAAGTATGTTTCAAAACAAATAGTTGATCAGTTACTGGAAAATGATGAAATGTTGAATTTAGGTGGTCAGGAACAAGAGGCAACCATCTTATTTTCAGATATCAGGGGCTTTACATCTATGTCTGAGACCATGGCGCCGAATGAAGTAGTTGAAACGCTTAATGATTATTTTAATTTAATGATTGAAATAATTTTTAAATACAATGGTACTCTAGATAAAATTATCGGGGATGCTTTAATGGTTATCTACGGTGCCCCCAATTCAACGGAGCAAGACACTGAAAATGCTGTACTTACTGCGATTGAGATGCAGGAAAAATTAATACAATTTAATCAGGATCGGATTATTAATTTAAAACAACCTATAAAAATAGGTATTGGAATTAATAGGGGAAAAGTGATTAGCGGGAATATTGGATCAAAACAACAAATGAACTTCACAGTTATTGGCGACTCCGTAAATTTAGCTTCTCGCTTATGTTCTGTTGCCGCTGCTGATGAAATTATCGTTTCTGATGCAGTTTGGAAAAAGGTGAAACATTTAAAATTATTTAAATCAAAAAAATTAACTCCTGTTAAGGTAAAAGGGAAGGTCAAACCTATTGAGATTAAGGAAATACAGTATAATCGTCCTGAATTTCAATACGAACTTGCGTACGAAAAAATAGAACAGTTTTTACTGTTAAATTTACCTCAGCAGTATACGTATCACACTATTGATCACGTAAGAGATGTTGTACTTCAATCAGAACGCATTGCAAAAAAAGAAAAAATCGATAAATCAGTTATTCAGGATATAAAGCTGGCCGCTTGGTTACATGACGTGGGTTATATATGGGAGCCGCAAAGGCACGAAGCTAGGGGTGCCGAATACGCAACTGCCATTTTGAATGAAATGAAATTTCCTAAATCCAAAATAAGTTTGATTACAGGTATGATTATGGCTACCAAAATTCCACAGTCACCCAAAAATCATTATGAACAAATTATTTGCGATGCTGATTTAGATTATTTAGGCCGAGATGATTATGATACCAATAGTAATAATTTACTACAGGAAATAGAATTGGTTAAAAAACTTACACCTAAAGAATGGTTACAAATTCAAGAAAAGTTTTTAAAAGCACATAGCTATTTTACAACTACGACTCAAAAATTAAGAAATCAAAATAAAAATATAGTTCTAAACAAAATCCAACAACAATTAAAAAATAAATAGTTATGGCACAAGCAGGACATAGCGCAAACAAAACTCATTTTCAATTAGATCGTATTTCATTTTTTACGGATGGGGTTTTTGCGATTGCAATCACATTATTGGTAATTGAATTTAAAGTTCCTGTCGTTGAACATCCAACAGATCATTTACTTTGGGATGCACTGAAGGAAATGTCATGGAAATTATTAGGATTTATCATTAGCTTTTGTATTGTTGGTTATTATTGGTCTGTACATCATCGTATTTTTGGCTATGTTGAAAAGTACACATCAAGATTAATTTGGTTGAATTTATTGTTTCTATTCTCAGTGGTATTATTGCCTTTTACCTCTGGGTTGCTGGGTGAGTACGCTTCTGAAACTCATTTATTAATACCCTATAGTGTTTATGTGATTAATATATGTTTAACTGCTTTAATGAATGCGGTATTATGGTTTTATGTAAGTAATCCCAAGCACGAGTTATTAACGCACCATATTTCGAAAGAAAGAATTTTATTGGGCTTTTACTTTACATTGGTCGTTCCTATTTTATTTATTATTTCCTTGTTGGTTGCTAATTATAACCCAACCATTGGGCGACTCATACCATTAACTATCCCATTTGTTTTAAGGTATGGATTGAATGGAATAGCTAGTCGTGCCATTGCTAAAGAAAAAAAATAAGGTAAGAACATATTTAAATAATAAATTACTACCCCCAAAGCAAATGCCACATCATAATCAGCTTAAACTTATCAGTGCGCATCCCAATTGCGAGGTAAAACAAAATATATTGAATGAGCAAATTGGCTTATTCGCGACGACTTCGTTTTCTAAAGGGGACATTATTATTGATTTTGGTTCCTCAAAAATGGTGGATACGCCGAATTATTTAACTGTTCAAATAGGGGAAAATAAACACATACATTTAAATCCTGAATATTTACAATACACCAATCATTCTTGTGAACCGAATGTATTATTTAATACAACTACCATGCAATTAGAATGTTTAACAAATATTGCAATCGGCGATGAAATAACTTTTTTTTATCCAGCTACAGAATGGGAAATTTCTCAAAAATTTAATTGCCATTGTGGAAAACCTACATGTGTAGGTCTCATACAAGGCGCTGCCGAGTTACCTATTGAAGTATTAAAAAAGTATAAATTATCTGATTTTATTAGCGCAATGGCAAAAAAATACAACCTGCTATTAATATTTTAAGGTTAAAATATTAATTCAACCTTTGAAATCGACTCCTTCGTTATAAATAAAAACCCGTCTCGATATATCGAGACGGGTTTTTATTGAATGCTTTAACCCAAGTTTAAAATGAGATTATAAATATTTCGTTACCCCTGGTACTGCAATTGGATAAAATCCATCTGCATTTGGCAATACTGGAGGAGCTGCATTAAAGTCATATACTTTTGGTTGTATATCTATGCCTGAATTAATCGCCTTATCCCACTCAATCATTTGACCGCTATAAGTTGCCATACGACCCATTATTGAAGTCATGGTACTTTTAGCACCATTCTCTGCATCTGCATATTTATATTCTCCTTTTGCAATAGCAGCGAATAATTCATCATGCTCGTTTTGATATGGATCTGGTTCTCCTTTTTTAGCAAATTGGAAAAGTACTTTTCCGCCATGGTCAACAATTTTTGCTTGACCACAATGTATTTTACCTTTCGTACCCACTAGTAATTCATCTACCTTACTCATGGTACCTGGAATATGTCTACATTGGCTATTTAAAATAGAACCATCAGCATAATGGTATTCTACAAAGTGATGATCAAAAATTTCACCATGCTCCTTGCTATTACGAACCTGTCTTCCTCCAAATCCTTGTGCCTTTACTGGGTATCCTTCCTTGAACCAGTTAATTACATCTAAATTATGAATATGTTGTTCATTGATATGATCACCACATAACCAGTTAAAATAATACCAGTTACGCATTTGATATTCCATTTCAGTTTGGCCTGCTTTACGAGGTCTCGTCCAAACACCATCATTATTCCACCAAGCTTGCGCAGATGTAATTTCTCCAATCATATCTTTTCGTTTGAAAAGTTCGCGATAGGAATTTTGATAATGTCTTTGTAAGCCTACGACCACATTTAATTTTTTTTGTTTTGCTATTGCTGCAATTGCTAAAACTTTTTGAACGCCTGCAGGATCTGTCGCTACTGGCTTTTCCATAAACACATGTTTACCTTGTTTAATAGCTTCTTCAAAATGGATAGGTCTGAATCCTGGAGGTGTTGCTAATATTACTACATCTGCTAATGCAATTGCTTTTTGGTATGCATCAAAGCCAGTGAATCTGCGCTCTTCAGGCACATCCAATTTTTTACTGATATCACCACCACCTTCATTAATTTCTTTTGTTAATGCTTTATGACAATTATCAACATTGTCTTTAAATGCATCAGCCATAGCAACAATTTTTACATTTTGTTTGCTTGAAATGGCTTGCATCGCCGCACCTGTACCACGGCCACCGCAACCAATAACTGCTACTTTGATAACATCATCAGCACCTGAAAAAAAGTTAGCTTTTGATAACATGGGCATTGCCATAATCCCTCCTGCAATTAAGCCGGTATCTTTCACAAAAGTTCTTCGTGAAGGGTGGTTGTTTAAATCCTTGTGCATACTATATATTTTTAAAATTTAAATAATGCCTCCATTCATAGGGGCATCGTTTGTTACTTGTAAGTTAAAAAATTATTCGATAAAAAGGTAGGTTTTGAAGAATTCATTTATCTCTTGTTCGGAGGGTTGCACCAGGGGCCTAACCAATCTAATACCAATATTTTTGGCTTCCGTTAGCCACCACTTACTTTTGGGTATTTGTGGGTCTCGTTTGTTCCAAACTGGGTCAGAATGAAACCGGTTGGCCGATCTTAATTCAATGGCAGTTTCGGAAAAACCACCTCCCCTTACTGATTTTGGATATTTTTTGGGATTAGCTACAGGAACACTATCTATGGATTTATAATTCACATAAGCATTGGGCGTATAATGGTTTAAGGTCCACTCCATTAAATTACCTAGCATATCATACAAGCCCCAAGGGTTAGGTAATTTTAGGCCTACTTTATGAAATTTATCTTCACTATTTTTTGCGTACCATGCGTGTTTGCCTAATAATGCAGGGTCATTTCCAAAATAATAAGCAGTTTGTGTGCCCGCCCTACAAGCATATTCCCATTCCGCTTCTGTAGGCAAGCGATAAAATATTTTAGTTTTTTCATATAGCCATCTGCAATACATAATTGCAGTTCTTTGTGACATGCTATTAGCAGGATAACCTCCTTCCTTTCCCATGCCCCAACTTAAATCAACATATTGTGCACTTGGTCTTGTAATTGCATCATCAGTTATATTTTGACTTGTTGATTCGTCTTTTAAAAAAACATCTAATTCATCACGCGTAACTTCATAAGCACCCATCCAAAATGCTGCAACCTGAATTTCTTTTTGTGGGCCTTCGTCTGCTTTTCTATTTTTTTCAGTTGCCTTACTACCCATTATAAATTTACCTGCCTGAATAGGAGTCATTTTAAATGACAATGTAGATCCGTCAATTTTTTGTTGATAGGTAGTAAATGCACTGGTATTGTTTTGCGCATTATTGCTATAAAAAATAAGTAATAATAAAAAAGAAATAAAAATTGATTTCACTGTTGGGTATTTGAAAATTTAAGATAATAATTATTTTGTAAACAAGATATTTTTATTCGTTTTCTTGTATGAGCGGCGCTTTCCAATATTGTGCAAATCCCTTGGTAGTATAGGGTTGTATGCGATTATTGATAAGTTCTGTAATAAGCAGTTCTGCATGCATGGCGTTCGCTAATTTTTTTGCTTGGTTGATGGGTAGTATACTACAAGCAGTAGCTAACCAATCCGCCAAAGCGCCATCATTTGCAATCACCGTAACATTTCTGAGCGAGGTTACGCCATATCCAGTTGTAGGATCAATGATATGAGAATATTTTTCCCCATTCTGTTCTATAAATTGATATACATCTCCTGAGGTGGCTACTGATAAATTATGCAATTGCAATTTTTCTGGTAAAAGATCATCCGCTTTTTCTGGTTGATTCACGCCAACGGTCCAACCTTTCTTATCCCATGGCGCATTACCCAATACAATGTCACCACCTGCGTCCACTAAACTTTCCGGAATGCCTTGCGTATTTAAAAAGTCAACTACCTTTTGTGCAATATAGCCTTTGCCAATGCCGCCAAAATCCAGTTGCATTCCTTTTGCTGATAAATAAATGCTATGTTCCAGCTCATTCAATTGTATTTTATTAAAATCACACAGAAGTAGCGTTTCTTTAATTTGTAATTGTGTTGGAAATTTTTTCGAACGTCTTGCTATTCTCCACAATTGCGTAAGTGGCCCCATGGCTATATTATAAGCCCCATTACTTTTAATGTAAGCCTCCTTTGATTTCATCAGTAAATCCCACATAAGGAGAGATGCCTTATTTTTAGCGATACCTGCATTATTGTTTATCCTGGTTAGCTCACTACTTGAATCGTAATTACTAAAAATATGATTTAAGGAATCAACTAATCTAAAACAGGCTTTTGCTTGTTTATTTGCGATCACACTATCCTGCGCATAAAAAATAATATTTAGGGGCGACCCCATTTTTTGTTCAGAAAAACTAAACCTGACCTTTTGTGCGTTGGAACTGAAATATATCAGGGAAAATACAATCAGAAAAGATCGGCGAAAATGATAAACTAATGCGTACAAACTTGTTGGTATTGATTCTTATGCCTAAATTTAAGCTATAAAAAAATAGGACACTATGGAAAGGAGAAATTTTTTAAAACAAAATATGTTAGCAACAGGCGCCTTATTCGGAACCACTAGTTTGATGGCCTCTAATTCAAATAATGCCGCTAAAAAAGATGCCCTAATGGAAAACACTTCTCCATTTAAATGTAATTATGCTTTTCATGATGGGATGTTTAAAAACACTGCCGGACCCGATTTTATCGAGCAGATAAAATACGCACATAGTATGGGCTTTAGAAGTATTGAAGACAATGGTATGATGGGCAGAACCCCTGAAATGCAACAAAAAATAGGAGATACCCTTGCATCGTTGGGTATGAACATGGGCGTATTTGTTATTGCTTTTTCAAATAATGATAAAATCAATTTAACGACAGGCACGCAAGAATGGAAAGATAAGTTTGTACAAACTTGTAAGGAATCCGTGGAAGTAGCAAAAAGATGTAATGCGAAATGGATGACCGTTGTTCCAGGAAATTATGATCGTAAATTACCTATTGGCATACAAACTGGTAATGTAATTGATGGATTAAGACTAGGCACTGAAGTTTTAGAAAAAAATAATTTAATTATGGTTTTAGAACCATTAAGTGACACCCCAGAATTATTTTTACGTTATTCGGATCAAACCTATACAATATGTAAAGCAATTAATAGTCCTTCTTGCAAAATTTTATTTGATATGTACCATATGCAAAAAAACGAGGGTAATATCATTACTAATATAAACAGGTGCTGGAATGAAATTGCTTATTTCCAAATTGGAGACAATCCTGGACGTAACGAGCCGGGTACTGGCGAAATGAACTATAAAAATATTTTCAAACACATTAGCGGAAAAGGCTATAAGGGCATTCTAGGAATGGAGCATGGCAATGCAACAAAAGGTGTTGAAGGGGAAGCGGCACTCATTAAAGCTTACCGCGACGCCGATAGTTTTTAAAATCAGCATTTTTATTTAAAATTCGCACCGCATAAAAATGATGGGTATGCGAGGGAGTGCATAGTTGTTATTGATGCGCTTATTGGTATTATCGTAATTGGTATAAACTATATTTTTTCGATCAGTTACATTTTGAATGTCGGCGCCATAGCTCCAAGTACTCTTATTTTTATTTTTCTTATAGCTAAAGGAAAAATCTGTTCTCCAATAGTCTGGATATTGCGCGCTAAATAATTTTGTATTATCTAAGATAGTGGTTGACCTCGCTATAGATTCTTTTAAATTGATGGGGGTGTAGCAATTCCCACCCCTTAACAAATATCGAATGTTTATTGAAATACTATTATTTTTTTTCAATTTAAACTCCTTCCCAATGAGTGCATTGCCAGCATAACTATTATTATAAATAGTATTACGCCATATTTTATTTTTATTTTGAAATTTAGAATCAAATAGAGACGCAGTTATTAAATAGTAAAAGTTTTTTGAATAAAATTTTTCAATCGTTAATTCCAGCCCCTTGTTTTTGCCTAACCCCGAATTTTCTAAAATATTAATTGGTATACCACCACTGGTATTTAAAATAGAATAACTGCTATTATATGCTGTATCAATTGGGACGCTGGTTAAGTTTTGAATATAGGCTTCTAGCTTCACCTTGGTTTTATCATTTATTTTTTGTTCATAAGAAGCAACATAATGAAATGCGCTACCAGGGTTTATATTTTTATTTGGTTGTGTAAACGTACCATTTGCTGCATACCTTTTAAATAAATATACAGAGACAGGCTCCAATCTGCTATGCACTCCAATCCCAGTTGAAAAAACGCCACCCCATTTATTTTCGATATTTAAGGCCCATCTTGGCTCAAATGCGGTTGCATCATTTAATAAAAATTTATATTGATGTACGCCAATCGTTGTTTTTATTTTTGAGCTTAGTTTCGCTAATAATTGAGCATATGCTTGAAAAAAATTAGTACTTCCATTGTCATTCAAATAATTAAATAAAACATTTTTAGAACCTAAGCGATTGTCCTTTAAGTTATAGGATAAATCACTTAACACAATACCAGATTCAATGGTAAGTCGATTATTAAACTTATAGGTTAATGCACTTGAAAATCGTAAGGAAGGATATTTGTATATTAATTGCCGAGTCACCAAGCCATTCATCCCACCCGTTATATTTTGTTTTAAATTTTCTTGGGATTGATAGCTGATCGATAAAACATTTTTGAAGAATACTTTGCGGAATGAAATTTTATGATTTAAACCAAATACATTCAAACTTCCCTTATCAATATTTTTTTCAGTCAAGGTTGTTTGATAGGTTTCATCATTACCCATTAAGCCCCATATGGAAAATACACCACTCTTTTTTGTAGGTAAATCCACCGTAAAATTCAAATCTCTAAAATTCGGATTGTAGTTATTGGTGTTTAAATTAATGATATTACTATTTAATAATAATTGCAAGGTCGAATACCTTCCTGCAACACGATAGGAACTGCCCGATTTTCCAATAGGTCCTTCCATCCCAAAATCTAGGCCTATTAAACTTAATTGCCCTGTAAATTCAGTTTTTTGGTTATTCCCCCTTCTAAAATTTAAATCAAATACACCGGATAATCCATTCCCAAAGTTTGCGGGAAAGGCGCTGGTCATAAAATCAGATTTGGCCAAACTATAGGCATTAATCATAGATACAATTCCGCTTGTTGAACCCTGTCCATCGGTAAAATGGTTGGGATTGGGTATTTCAACCCCTTCTAAGCGC
>Ga0207938_1000108_pt1 | contig 13791 bp, 8 predicted proteins | sample LakMenEpi15Mar12_FD_150671 | JGI IMG/M metagenome (GOLD analysis project Ga0207938, IMG submission 150671) | Freshwater microbial communities from Lake Mendota, WI - 05MAR2012 deep hole epilimnion (SPAdes) | ecosystem: Environmental > Aquatic > Freshwater > Lake > Epilimnion/Euphotic zone ...
TTTGATGTGATAGATGGTGACATCATATGTCCTGAATAAAAAACTTAATATAAAAAAAATATCGGCTATTAACCGATATTTTTTTTATTTCCAAACCTCATCCATTCTCATTTGTCCGACAACACAAGCGTAAGCGTCTGTTTGGTCAAAGTTTTCTTTTTTGAGTGTATTATTTCTTGTATATAACCAAGTTATCTGTGGTTCCATTTTCGCGACCAATTCCCAAATAATCATTTTTTTATCAATGTCTTTTGGTAATCCACCAAATAAAACTTTTTTACCTTTATCGTTTAATTGTACCAAATCAGGAAACGCAAATTTCCTTGAATTGTATGTTGAAATAAATTCAGGAACAATTCCCAACACATCATAAATCTCACGACATATTAAAGTATTAAATCTAAGTAATGTAGCGACAGTGTATACATTATTTGAATTCATTAATGGTTCTTCAATAACCACTTTAGTAATTCCCAAATTTTGATAGGTTAAAAGTTTTGACCTAAAAATATCAGCTTTAACCAATAATTCCTCAATTTTATTCTCCTTTTTTGGTTTTGGTATTGGAGATACATGGGTTAATTCCAATAATTCTTTACTTTCAATATCAAATAATGCGATACCAATTGTTTTACTTGACACATCTAATCCTAATACTTTAGGACTTTCTTTTAGAGTTTTTCTCATATTAAAAATCAAATTTTACTAAAAACTGTTGAATTCCCTGTCGTAAAACAGGAGATTGTAGCTTTGATATAATCATAAGATTAAAATCCTTATCGTAAAGACCAACTTCAGTAATATATGATGTTTCACCATTTGACCAAGTCGGATTTGAAGTTGCTTGAAATTCAGATTGACCTAAATTAACCTTATATTTCATTTCATAAATCGTTGCTTGAATATCCGTCTCAATAGACCCATAAAAATAATATTCATCACCAAAATTAAGTGACATTGTTGAACCCGTTGGTAAAATAATATCATCACTTAAATCATAATAAGGGGCGTTAGTATAATCCTCTTGTGTTATTACAAATGTTGAACCTGTTAATCCACTCATAGTTATAAAATCATTTATACTTGAACCACTAATTTGGTCAGTAAAATCAAGTATTTTCCATTCTGACGAATCTGGTCTACCATCACTATTCATTTTTTGACAAATAATTTCAAATTTATCAGCATAAAAACCATTTTGTAACACCGATGAACCTTCAGGAATTTGATTTAAACAATTAAACTCACCCCCAAATCTTACACCAACATTTTGACTTGGTAATCCAGAACACAGATTATTAGGACCTTGTATTTTTGAATAATAATTACAATGTAATGAGTCCGTAAAGGTTGTTGAGTTACTTAATCTATAAGTCACATACAAATACTCGGTATCATCCGTTAATATACCTGTGGAACTTTGATTTGTTGTTGAGTCACAAGTATTTGGTGTGAGTAAAGAAACTTTAGGTGCCGGTAAAGTCCAATTACGATTTGACTTATATGACATCGCAGCAATTATTTCTTCATCATCAATCACAATGATTTTTTGGTCAGGAAATACTTTCCCAACTCTATTTGGATATCCATCCGGATTAGCGTTTTTATCCCATAAATGATAATATCTAATACCTGGTTTATTCATATCCGTATTTTTTGTTGATTCAATATATTGAACCTCAAATAAGTTTTTGTCATCAAAACCAGCTGGGTCAACCCAAAAAGTTTGTCCCAAACAACATTCAGGATTTTTATGCCACATCAACCAAGGTAAATGTAACTTAAAGTTTCTTGCTTCACCAGTATTTTCTTCAGGTGTATTAGCATCATAAGGTTCTAACGCAAATTTTTCACCATAAAATAAATCAATTGACTGATTAGTATAATGTATAATTGCAATAGCTTTTTGGTCTTTAGGTTCAACGGTTACAATCTCACCAAATGAATTTACATAATAAGTAGAACTAGTATCTGTTTGACCACTATTTGACATATAACCAAGGTATTCTTTAGTACCCAAATAAGTTATAGACCCAAAATTAGTATAATCTTTGTTTTGAGTAGATATCAACCCAGCTGGATTTTCAGACCACGGAATATTCATATTCCAAACCTTAACATCAAATTCATCAACATAACAAGTAGACTCAAAGTTTAATACACTATCACTCCAATGTTCTGATGGTGTACTACTATCATATAATGATGTCATATTTGGTGGATAAACTAAAGTTCTAGCGTAATAACAAGTTCCACTTAAATAACTAAAATCAGGTGTTTTTCTATCCAATGTTAATACATCCAAACAAACATCAATAATTCTATAAGTCATCATTGGATAACAACTATTCATTGACATAGTACAAGCACTACTTGACTGATTACAATAACAATTACTTTTACCAAGTCCATTATAGTATATAGTAATTAAATCACCACTTAAAGGTAATCTAACACTATTTGAATTACAACCAGAAGTTATAACCTTAATTGTTGTTCCACCAGTTAAACCTGACATTTCAACAATATAATTAGAATTAATAACATATTCATTACTAGTTAAAGCACTCCAATTAATTGTTGTTGCCGTTGTATCACCAGTAAAAAATCCTCTCATTGCAGCTCTATTGTAAATAGAACTTGGAGCTGAAGCCATCGTTGGAATCCCGTATGTATTACCTGTAGTCCCATCCACATAATAAGGATATTTTACATTCTGCATATTTGATTGCGGAACACCAGCTAAATTCTGTGAATTGAAATTAGGTTCTAATATATTAGTAGTAAATTGATTGTAAGTATTAGGTAATGAATTGTAAGATACCTCACTATCACCAACCTGAAAATAAGAAATGTTGAAATTTCCTTGTGATAATTTCAACCTACCTGCATCCGTTAATCGTGTACTAATCAACCCCGATGTATTTTTAATTATAAATCCCATATTTGATAAATATCTTTATTATTTTTTTTAATTAATAATTACATTACAACAACCACAACCCGAAATACTTGCGTTACTAATGACGTAAGTGTCATTTGATGTCGCAATATCACAAGGGGTTAATATTACATTTTTATTAATTGTTGTTGTCGTATTAATAACTATCGTATCACTATTTGTCATACTTACAGTATTCCAATTTTCAGTTAACCCTGTTTGGTATAATAATAAACCTTGACAACCTTGAGTTAAATTAAAATTAGTTGCTCCTGTTGTTGTCCCACTATTAGTTAATACTTGAGTTACCTCATTTTTAGTCATTACACTATTTGTAACTATCGTCGCAGTATTACCACTTGGTGATATCGTAAATAAATCATTATGACTTAAATTAAAGGTTAATGTAACTCCATCAGGTAATGTTGGTGTTACATTAACAACACTTGAATATAATGTTGTCATAGTTGTCGGTGTATTCACTATAGTAGTACTTGTTGTTGACAACTTTAATGAATATGTCGTTGGTGGTGTAGGTGGATTTAATGTAACCGGATTAGTTAAAGTATTTCCAGATACATCAACAACCTTTACAGTATATAAACCTGAACATAAATTAGTAAATAACGGAAAATCAATATACGACACCCCATTATCTATAGAATATAAATATGGTGGATAACCTCCGGATGTATTAACGATTATGGACCCATCACAAGAACAAAGTGGGTGATTAAGATTAACTGATACCGTGTTAGTATTTAAAGTCGGACAAACACCCTCATTTGCTGTTACAGACCCACTAGCACCTAAAATATACCATCCGTTAAGTGGGGGATATTCAGTTCCTGAATATATTGAATAATCCAATGTCCCACCTGTTACTTGCCAACGATTAATTGTATTATTCCATATGACAGAATAGGTTAAGTCATCTGAAATCCATTTATTAAAATCATTATCGTCAGCCCCATTAGGGTTGAAGTGAATTTGTGTATTGTCCACGCTTGAGGTTAAACAAAAATTATATAGAGTTGTATTATACATTGTTTTTTATTTTTTAAATTATGTAAGTTGAACTTGAATAAACAACACTTCCCCCTGAATAACTATAGGCTAATTCATAGTTTGGGTTTCCGGGATAACCAGAGTAGACAAAGTTATTAATTGGTGACATATAAATATCAAAATCTCTAACATCCGAAGGGTTTGTTAATTGTAATTTAACCGCATATAAATTTTTTTCATAATAATATAAACCGTCATCTGTCGGTGGTGTTCTACCATTGGTATTAAAAACCCCGTAAGAACTATAATCACATGTTTGACCAGACAAACTATGTATTAAAGTATTACTACTACCCGATGAAGGTATTGTATTTAACATATTATTATTCACCCGTAAATAACTAATAATCTCACCACTAGTACTAGGATTATTACTCCGACCAGTATCCCATATTTGAAATGGTGATTGATATTTAGCACCCCGATTACTATAAATTTTACGATTATTAGTTGAACCTGTTGAGGAAGTATTTATTATACCTACTCTTTCAATTCTCCAATAATCACATTGTAACTCACAACTATTTGGTAAAATACCATCACTAATTGTTGGCATAGTTATATTTAACCAATAACCACTACCTGTTAATCCTGTTGTTACAACAGCTGTCGGATAATGAATATAATAATCATAATAAGTAGTACTATCACCACAATAAGTATCACCTGTTGCTGTAGATATCGGTAATATCCAATAACGATAATAATCATAATTTGTATTATCAGTAGAACCAGAATAACTTGGACTATTTTTCCAATATAAATAACCATTATAAAAAGAGTTAAAATCTGTTAAACTAGAACTTCCACTAAATTCCATATAAATATTCCCTTGAATTGGTGGTATTGTGGTAACAGTTTTTTCAAAAGAAATATAATTACCTGAATTTGAACAATTTATAATACCCCCAAAACCCCTAGGTGAACATCTGTACCCATTAAATCTTAAATCAGAAAAGTTGTTTAAAGGGAAAGTAAAAGGTCTAACATAATAATGGTTATTTATAACATTAGATTCCGGGGGGTTTTGATAAAAATATTTAATTAAATCAGAATTTAAAAGGGTTGATTCATTACAACCACTAATAGTTACACTAATATCAATATTACCACAGGTACCTGTAATTCCAGTAATAGAACTACCAACAATTTTATAACTTTCATTCTCATAACTATCTAAACATGTATCACAATTAAATGTTTCTAAACAAGTAAAATAAAAATCCCAATTAGTATTAAAATTTGTTTTAGAAGGAATAACTTCTAACAATATCCTATCACCATCATTTATCGTTAGACCAGTTAAAGTAGTCACTTTAGAAATATAACTAATAGTGTTTGCAGATTTTGGAAAAGTATTGGTATTTTGAATTATCGCAGTATTTAAACTGGGAATACTTCCAACTTCCCACCATTCCAAAATTATTGGTTCTAAACCATACTCAGTTCCAAAAAATGTTAATTTTAATTGGTCAGGAATAATCTCTCCTTTAAATTTCCAAGCGAAAAAATTGGTAGTACCACCAGATAATATGAAAGTTGATGTAAGAGGTGTTGGACTTAAACCACTTCCTGTTGATGTAAAATTAACTCTATGTGTGTAATCACCTATCGTCTCCTTACCATTTTCACAAGTATAACCTGAAACATAAACAGGTAAACTATCAAAACATTCCAAATCTGCCGGAACATAACCTGTCCCTCCGGTATATGAAAAATTAACCCCATTGATTCTAACTTTGTCTATTACAGGTCTGTAATACCCTTGTTCCATAGGTAAAGAACTAATTCCGGTTAAAGGATGTTGATAATTATAAGTGAAAGCAGAGCCTTTACCCGATATACGAGCAACATTTGTTGAGACAACCTCCATAGACTCACTAGGACCAAACCAAAGAATACGATAATCCGTTATGGGGTTTTGACAACTACCTGTTAAATTACCAACAACTATATTTCCAATGGTTGATGATGTAAAAGAATCAAACCCTAAATCACAAGTATTACATAAATCATTATCAGAAATATCTATATACCCACAAACATTAGTCCCGGGTACATATATTTGTAATTCTGTAGTTCCGTTTGGAATACCAGTAATTGTATAAGGACAATTAACTCCCGTCATAGCCGATAATATAATATCACCGCCTATTTGAATCTCACCAGGATAGGTTCGTATTTTAACGGTAGAATTAATATCAATACCACCTAAATTTGTTACACATGTTGAAGCTGAAAACGCCATATATTATTTTTTTTTATTTTAACTTCTATTATAGAAATAATCCCAAGAGCAACCACTATAGATTATACCCGGTGTCCAAGTCACTGTTGGTGGTAAATCAACTAATGATGTAACATTATATGAAATATCATTTGGTGTTTTAACAATTTTAATATATTTACCTAAAACATTATAATTTGATGATATTGTAACAATTTCTTGGTTACTACCACCACTCACCATACATTTGGTCGTTCCACTATTGTAATAAGGGTAGAATAAATAATTATTATTTAACCCAACATTTAAAACAGTTCTGTTATACCAATCAAATAACCCAGTTCCTGTGAATGGACCACAATCTGAACTAAAAACACTATTATTAGTAAATCCTGTCATATATGATTGAGAACAACAACCACTATAATTATATATGTTATAACTACCTGAAGTTACACTTGGTTCTATCTTATAAACAGAAAAGTTATAATCCAAGTTTTGTACAAACCAATAATAAACTCCACTACCAGCATTATATTTAATAGTTTTTCTTCCACAAGTTTGAGTTTCAGCACTATACTTATCGGTAATACAAGTCGGTATTTCGTAATCACAATAACAATTTCTTAAATCATTAGTCATTCCCGATATAATAACATTAAGACCTGTACAATCACCTGTCACTGTAGCACCTGTTAAATTAGTAGGTGTTAAATTAGGTAATTTCCAATATAATGTTGGTGGACAACATTGATTCAATAAATAATTATAAGATTGAGCACTTAAAACACATGTAGTAACCCCTGTAAAGTCTTTCCAGTAATCAGTAACTGTCGCGGTATAATTACCAGGTGGTAAATTAATTAATGTAGCTGTTTTACTACCATTATTCGTCCAAGTAATATCATAAGGCGGTGTTCCACCTGTTATATTAATTGATACCTCCCCGTTATTTGAAATTGGAGTTGTCGGATTAGTATAATCACCACATTCAACCGACATAGGAAATATTGTAATAACACCACATTCATTAATAAAACCCATAAATTTTAATATTCAATAAATTATAAGAAAATTATTGACAAATTAAATAATTTTCCATATTAATAAATACTTTAATTTTGGAAATCATATTGAATACCATCCATAAACTCAAATAACTCCAAATCTTGGAATTGTTTATAAATTAAAACACAATTAAAGACCTTAAATCTTTCACAACCATCTGATGTGATGATTTTGATTCCAACCGCAGGCGCGTGGTCAAATAATGGTGGTAATAATATTGTATTATATGGTGGAACATTTGAAGAAATAACTGACACTAAAATACACTGATTTCCATATACATCACAAACATAAACAGTATATGGATAATTTAAACCACTAATAGAATATAAATCAATTGATGTCATATGTAATTTATTTAAGAAATATTATAACTATAACCACTCATAACAAAATCTGTTGTACAAGGCACAGGTGGTACACAATCCGCAACAACACAAGAAATATCATAATTAATCTTAAGATATGTTTTAATACTCGTATCAACCAAATATTCAGTTTCACAACTTGTTTTTATCACAATAGTATTTTCAGAATGAATAAGAATAACATCCCCAATTTGTGGATAACTCTCAATTAAATTAGATAATTCGGTTTCATATACACTATCAGTAGGATAATCATTTAAAGTATACCCTGTATAAAACTCGGTTGATGCCGTAACTCCACTTATGTCAACCATAACAGTAAAAATGGCGTTATTAAGAATACAATCCGTAAAATCTGAAGTTAAATCATAAAATCCTTCGTTTAACATTTCTTTAGGACCTTTTTTACCTAATGTAGTTGTATCACTAAAAATATCCTCACATATTTCATATGTTTGGTAAGAACCTAAAATCACAGAACCATTAATTACAACACTTTGAGTTTTAACACAACTATTACTATCAGTAACTTTAAGGGTATATGTTGACGCGGATAAATTAGTTATGGTTAAACCTGTTTGACCATTTACATTATTACTCCATTCTAAAGTGAATGGTGGTTCACCACTTGTAATTAATGTTGAAATAGTCCCATTAGAACCATTGGTTGCATTTGTACTATTTAAAGTAAAATCAACGCCTGAACTACCATCAATAAAAAAAGGAGTATTTTGTTTACAAATAAGTGTTGATGAATCTGTAACCGAAGCCATATTAGACCCATAACTTAAATTATTAAAGGTATGTGAGGTAAATGACGTACTTATTGATTGTCCATCAATCTCATATAAATATGGTGGTGTTCCTCCAGAACCAATAGTTAAAGTTACCGAACCATTATCTAAACCACAAGTTACCCCAGTTGTTGAGGTACTTAAGGTATATTTAACTTGGTTATCAATAGTGTAAGCACTCACAAAAGAACAAGTCCCGTCATTAATACTTAATGTGTATGTTCCACCTGATAATCCATTAAACGACCAATTACTATTAGTAGTAGATTGAGAAATTGTATGTCCATCAGGATAAGTTAAACTATAAACATAATTCCCACTACCACCAAATAAACTAATCGGTGAAATAGACCCATCATAATTATTACAACTAGAATTTATTATACCAATAGTCGCAATACTAAATCCATTTGGAACTAAAACAGAAATTGAACTTGTAAAACTACATAATCCAGCGTCCGTTACAGTTACCGTGAATAATCCCCCACCTAAACCTGTAAATGTTTGAGAAGTACTGAAAGATATATATGATTGTCCATTAGACCCTAAATAATAATATGGTGCTGTTCCTCCTGTTATTATAACCTCAACCTCACCATCACTAGTGAAACATGAAGGACTTGTAACAACAAAAGCTCCTAAACCAACTGATGGTACATCAATAACCATAGCACTTTTTGATATTGTACAATAAGTACTATCAGTAACAGAAACACTATAATACCCAGCAGTTAAACCACTAATAGAATCTGTAACCGCACCATTACTCCATAAATAAGTATATGGGGGGTTACCTGTTAAACCGGTTATAAAAACTTTACCTGAATTTACAGTACACCCAGCGTCATTTACAATATAAAAACCATAATCAATTGTTGTTGAACTTTTTATAATACAAGTTTCTGATTTACCCGTACATCCTCCACCATCATTACCAACGACATAATAAAACCCAGGTGACAAATCATTAAAAGTGAATGAATTACCAAAGGACGAACCAGATGTTATATAACCATTAGTTGTTTCGTATAAATAAAATTCTGAGGTGTCGTAAAAGTTACTATTTTCAGCTGTTAAAGTACCATTATTACTACCACATAATGTATTAACCACATTGTTTAAACTAACACAAGTACCTGTAGAAATATAAATATTAATTGGTTGTGTTGTATTAGTAGGTAAACAAGAGTCAATAACATTAAAACTATAAGTTCCCCCCGATAAATTAGTTTGAGTATAAGCTGTAACACCAGCACCCAAAGCAATTGTACCTAAAGGTGGACTTAACCATTGTATAATATAGTCCGGTGCTTCACCATTAATATTAATAGTAAAAGCACCAACATTAGTATTGGAACAATCCCCGGTTACACTTTGTGTATATGATAAAAAACAACTCATTTATATTATTTTATTTATTTTATTCGTATAAAGATTTAGTATAAACAGGACAGTTTATCGTGAAATCAACACCAACATTTAACTTGAAATTAATACCTGAAGTATTTTTAGAACAGATTTTGTTATAAACAGTTACAGTATTACTTGTTAAAGTATACTCATAGCCATAAGTTAATAAACTAGTTAACGCTGTTGATAACGCAACATCCCATTGTGTTTTACTAGGCGAACTATTCCCTCCGTTAGGCCCGCCTTGACCAGAGAAAAAGTATTGTTTAACAACAATAGTATCGTCAAGTCGTAAATCAACATACCAATCACTATTTATACTATCTATTATACAATTATCCAATGTATAATCTTGACTTGTTAAATAATTAGTTAACACAGTACCTAAAACACCATTGAATGATTGTGTACTTGAATTAGTCTCCCAAGGATATTTAAAACATTCAACAGACTGATTTGGACAATCATAGGTGTATATATTTGTCGTTAATTGACATGGATTACAAGGAGTAGGAATGAATTGACATCCTCTTTGTCTTCTCCAAGCATATTTTTGTCTATGAAATATAGAATTCTCTATTTTTACCCCAGTATTCCAAATAGTACTCGCAGGTATCATTTGTTCAACTAATCTAACCCAATAATCACCAATTCCATTAACATACTCCATCATAGTGTCGTAGTTAAAGTTATCATTTTTGATACCAGCGTTTTTTTCAGACTCTAAATATTTCCAATATATTGATTGGAGTGTACGATAACCCATCGTTCCCCCATCTGTCGCAAATTGTCTATTTCTAACATTAATAGTTGTATTCCAAAATGTTTGAGCGAACTCAAAAAATGTTTTTCTATCAGGTTGTGGATTAATATCTGTCCAGTCAACTCCACCTCTTTGTGGGTATTCAGGATATGTTTTTAAACCTTCACTCGGAATTGGATAATTATAAGTTCTTGACATATACCATACATCGTAAACTAATCCTTGTGCCGGATTTAAAAATAAATCAACATTTTTAGCATTTAAAACTAGTTTATCATCACTAGTATAATATTGTGCATTATAACCCCCATCTAAATTAGACCTTAACCCAACCTCACTATCAACCCAACTTTTATTGTTGTCAATGGTTAGAGTTAACGAATATCCTAAATTCATATATGGTAATGTTCTAAACCTATCAAAATACTCTTGACCATATGAATATGGCGTTAAGGTAGTTTGATAACTAGGATTACTACCAGTGAAAACACTATTAGTTAAATCAACTTGTTCAGGTGACCTATGTTTTGGTGTTGATTCAAACCAACCACTACCTTTTTCAAAGAAAAATTCATCAGTATTAATTGGTGATGAAGGATAACCCTCTTCATCAACAGGATATTGCCCTCTACTTATGTTTACATCTTTAATAACTGTTTCGGTTGTAAACCCTGTAAATATCTCACCCTTAATCTTAAAAGTGTTACCAGCTTCAAGTGTTGGTAATTCTTTAGCATAAGTACCCCCTGAAATTTCAGCGTATTGTGTATTGAAATTATTTATATTAATCTTTTGGTCAGCCAAATAAATGTGTTCATTAAATTCAACTAAAGCATCCGGAGCACCAATCAATCTCATTAACATTTCAATTGATTTTCTAGTCCCCTTTGCCTTGAAAAGATATGCGGAATTCATAATTAAATTCCTATAAAACTGATAATTCAACTCATCCGGTGTTGCCGGTGTTGAAATACCTGTAAATTTTGATTTTTCATTATTTTTTTCACCAAAAACCGAACTTAAAAAGTCGTCTTCAGATGTTGGTGAAATATTAGTGTTCCAACCTAGTGTTTGTGCTAAATTTTTAAGTAATTTAGATGGAATATCATTCCCAACATTATAATTAACAGAATTCATATACGCCAATCCGTTTATGAATTTTTTAGTCTCATCAAACCCTCGTCCGTAAATTTGAAGAACTTTTTCCATCTTTTGGTCAGATGTGTCAAACTCTTTAAATGCTCCAGTTGTTAAAAACCTTGAAATTAAATTAGTCTTATATGAATCCATAGATTCACTAATTGTATTCAATGTTGTTAAATAATTATTAAATGAATTACTTGAAATGTCTAAATTCCACACACCTTCTATCGGCCAAGTAACCTCTTGATTTAAAGTATAATAAGTACCGTCATCAGCATCTTTAGGAACTTTAAATACTGCCGTGTATTTAGGAGTAATATTTCTATTTAATAAAAACTTTTCAACCTCATCTAAACCATCAATAAATACTTTATTTGATTCAAAATCATTAGGTCTAACAATAAAATCAGTATAACTAAATGATTGACCTGAAAATGGATTACCTGTAACTTTTAAAGTTAAAATTCCACTACTTGATGATGTTGTCGGTATAATACCATTTAATTCATAACCCTCACCATTGAAATATAACGAATATTTCGCATACTGAGTAGTCATATTCCTTAATGACGAAACCTGAACTTCTCTTAACTGTAAGTTTCTGGTTGAATTGGTTGTAAAGTCAACATCAAACGGATTACGGATTTTAGACACACTTAACTCAAAAGTTGTTGTATCATCAATCTCACTATATGAAATATTTGAAGCCGTTTCACCCGTTACATAATTTGAACCCATAAAAGTAGATTCAATACCTGCCGGGAATTTAGTCAATATCGTTTCAATTGATGAGGATATTCTCTTAACCATTGAACCGTATAAAGTAAAATTTGTAATATCACTTAAATCGTAATTCGGGTAAACATTAAAGTTTTTCTCAAATATCGCTTTTGATTGTGCAACACTCTCAACACCTAAACCCTCTAAGGATATTGGATTTGAAAAATTACCTGTATTAAAAGTCCTATTGTTCTTTTCAGTAATTGATTGTGTAAACTCAAAATTTCCTTGCGTTAAACCACCACCAGTCACCAATTGAAACCCTACTAGGTCATCGGAGAATGTTCCAGCTCCTGTCGCAGGAACGATTGGGGGATTTTTATATTTTATTAACGCCATTATTGTGTAATATTTGTAAAGTTTTTACTGAAATCAATATTATTTCCTCTATCTTGTCTAACTTCATACAATAAAGCGTTAAATTGGTCTCTAATTTCGTATAAGTTATATTGTTTGTAAATATTATTTTGAGTATCGTATATAGTATAGATACCATCATCAATAGATTTTGTTTGATTACCATACAATGCAATTGCCAATGTAGAAATATCATGTTCCGCAATTTCAATATCAACACTAATAGGGTTGAAGAATGTATTAGTAATAATAATATTTTGGTCTGGTTGACCTATATAAGGTGTCGCATTTGGTTTGTTTGATGGCGCTGACGATGGTGAAACAGTACAATAAATTAAATTACTATTACTATCTGTGTATCTATATCGTATAGCTTTTTGAGATGTATTAGTTAAATTCTGAATAACCGGTTCACAAAAGAATGATGAGGTTATAATCCTAAAAAAATTAGGTATTTTTGTACCATCTGAATTTAAATATTCAATTCTAAAACCAACTAAACCTTGATTAACAAATTTATTTCTAAAATCAGTAGGAACATTGTTTAAATCAATAATAATACCTTTAACATTAGGTAATGACGATAATACACCACAATCCAAAATTTTAGTTCTGATTTGTGCTGGTCTTATCATTAATGTGTAAATACCAATTTTGTTAAATTGTTCAGCTGGTAATCTTAAATTATATAACCCACCTAATATTTCAACATTGGCGTTTCCACCTGTTTTATCATTATTATAATAAGGTCTAAGTATTGATTTAGCGTCTAATTTTGTTAAAAGAAAATTATCTGTATAATCACGACTAGGTGTATAATTTAAAATTATTTCCACATCCTCTGGACTGACATCACTTGGTCTTATAGTTCC
>Ga0207938_1000110_pt1 | contig 13742 bp, 13 predicted proteins | sample LakMenEpi15Mar12_FD_150671 | JGI IMG/M metagenome (GOLD analysis project Ga0207938, IMG submission 150671) | Freshwater microbial communities from Lake Mendota, WI - 05MAR2012 deep hole epilimnion (SPAdes) | ecosystem: Environmental > Aquatic > Freshwater > Lake > Epilimnion/Euphotic zone ...
AAAAACTTGGAAAATGGCTTAGTCATCAAAAACAAAATTATTCTCAAGTTCAAAGTAATAGGAAATTCATTATGAAAAATAACGAGATCACATCATTATGGGAACAGTTTATGGGTAGATATCCAGCTTTGTTTTTAACAAATGAAGAGGTGTGGAAAGCAAGCTTGGAACAACTCGAAAAGTTCGTGATTCAAAATGAGAGGTTACCTTCTACCTCAACTGATAAAGCGAACGAAGAAATTAAAAAACTTGGAAGATGGCTTTATACTCAAAAAAGAAACTACTCTCCAGTTGAAAATGAAAGAAAAGAAATTATGAAAAATAACGAGATCACATCATTATGGGAACAGTTTATGAGTCGATATCCAGCTTTGTTTTTAAGCAATGAAGAAGCATGGAAAGCAAGATTAGAACAAGTTGAAAAGTTTGTTATTGAAAATAAGAGGTTGCCTTCTTTTACAACTGATAAAGCAAACGAAGAAATTAAAAAACTTAGACTTTGGGTTTATGTTCAAAAAAGAAACTACTCTACAGTTGAAAATGAAAGAAAAGAAATTATGAAAAATAACGAGATCACATCATTATGGGAACAGTTTATGAGTCGATATCCAGCTTTGTTTTTAACAAATGAAGAGGAGTGGAAAGCAAACTTCAATAAGGTTAAAAAGTTTGTAAATGAAAATGGGAGGTTACCTTCTCCTACAACTGATAAAGCAAACGAAGAAATTAAAAAACTTGGTATATGGGTTAGAACTCAAAAAGCAAGTTATTCACCCGTTCAGAATGAGAGAATACAGATTATGAAAAATGATGAGATCGCATCGTTATGGGAACAGTTTATGGGTAGATATCCAGCTTTGTTTTTAACAAATGAAGAGGAGTGGAAAGCAAACTTCAATAAGGTTAAAAAGTTTGTAAATGAAAATGGGAGGTTACCTTCTCCTACAACTGATAAATCAAACGAAGAAATTAAAAAACTTGGATTTTGGATTCATAATCAAAAATCAAATTATTCACCTGTTGAAAATGAGAGAAAAGAAATTATGAAAAATAATGAGATAGCAAGTTTATGGAAGCAGTTTATGGGTAGACATCAAGCTTTGTTTTTAACAAATGAAGAAGGGTGGAAAGCAACATTAGAACAAGTTGAAAAGTTTGTTATTGAAAATAGGATGTTGCCTTCTTTTACAACTGATAAAGCAAACGAAGAAATTAAAAAACTTGGAAAATGGCTTAGTCATCAAAAACAAAATTATTCTCAAGTTCAAAGTAATAGGAAATTCATTATGAAAAATAACGAGATCACATCATTATGGGAACAGTTTATGGGTAGACATCCAACTCTATTTAAAAATGAAGCTTCAACTCAAGAACAAAAAGTAGATTACACCAACCTTGAGAAATATACTGTTCAACAACTAAAAACAATATGTAGCACTTTGAATGTAGCCTTTGCTTCAAAAACTAAAAAAGCTGAATTAATCGAGTTAATCAAAGCTAAAGTTAACAATACTCCCCCATCACCACAAACAAAACATCCCTCTCAACCTACAAAACCATACCCCAAGACAACAAAAGTCAAAACAACAACTCAAAAAGAAACTAAGGAGGAAGAAACTAAAAACCAAAATAGAACTCAGTCTAAATATCAAAAACTAACTCACAAGATGGCAGTTCAAGCTTCATCAACAACGAACACGATGTTTAAAAACGAGCCTGCTCTATGGGAGAAATATCACAGTTCGAGAGACATCAGCTTTAAAGGGTATGACAATCAAGATGAGATACCAGTAAACAAGATTATTAAATACCTCGAGACCAAGAACAAACGGAGATTAAAAATATTGGACTTGGGTTGTGGACGAAATAAGATTAAAGACCACTTTAAATCTAACTTAAAATTTACGGTTGTAGGGTATGACCATGTAGCATATAATGGTTCGATAGCAGTGGACATCAGTAGTTTACCAGATGAGTATGAGTCTGTTAATATGTGTATCTTTAGTCAGTCTCTGATGGGTAGCAACTGGGTAGACTATTTAATTGAAGCTAAACGAGTCTTGATGTATGGGGGAGAAATAATTATTTCTGAGTCTCACAACCGGTTTGAAGACATCAAAACTAAATTAATCGAACTGGGTTTCGGTATAAAAAGAGAAGAACTAAATCAGACTGAAAATACAGTTGAAAGATGGTTTTATATAATTGCAATAAATGAGTAAAATTTTATATTGGTTATCAATATAAAATTAACAGATCTTTTTACCTTAGGTTTTTATAGGCGATTACATTAAAGAGTGTTATGAATACAGAAATATCAAACACACGAGAAAACAATGTTGAAATAGAGGGAAAAATCAAAGATTAATCTGAATAAGCTAAACCAGATGATTACTGCTTGGAAATCCATTCCTATTAAACAAGAGTCTAAACGAACTAACTTGTCAAGAACTAATTCAGTTATGTAAGGAACGAAAAATCAAAGGGTATAGCAAGGTGAAAAAGCAAGAGATAATTGATTTACTACAAGGTTGAAATAAAGGGAAGATCAGACTCAAGTTAACTTTGAATGAAGAAAGGTATCCTGAAAGTTCTATAAAAAACTAAAGTTGCAGAGTGAAATAAACTGTAGATATTAAATCTTATCTAAAATTTGGAGAATGAATTTGACATCATGCTGAATATGGTCTTGAGAGGCTCAAACAATTGAGAAGGTGAAGGTATATTGTATGGAGGAGATTGAGGTTGATTTAATGGTTTTAAACTCGTTTGTGGACTAAAATAATTTTCAAATATTCCTTTTTCTAAATTGTTATCCAGTCTAAATATTTCTATATTATTTTCAGTCTTTGTTTCAAACTGCAAATGCGGAGAATTAAAAAAGCTGTTAGATGGAGGAGATGTATCAGACCTTATGTTTTCAAGAACAATCTTTTTATGGTTTAATTCATGTATAATATCAATTTTGAGATAATCATCTTCAAAATTGAATGGATTATTTTGCTCTCCTTCAGCAATTCTAATCTCAATAATGATATCAGAAATATCAGGTCGTTTTTCAGGGTCAATTGAAAACATTATTTTTAAAAGGTTAGTAAAGGTTGAATTTAAGGTTTGTCCATTATTATCGTTAAATATTGTTATATCAGGAACATATGGTTGCTTTACTATTTTACTCCTATAATCGGTCATATTTTCTAATGAACCGTAAGGATGACATCTGAAGAAGATATAATAGAGTAATACACCAATAGACCATATTTCTGATTTGAATGTATACTGTTGCATATTGATAATTTCAGGTGACATATATAATGGAGTTCCGCATACAGTTTTAAACATACTGATTTGTTCTTTAAAAGTTTGAGAAAAACCAAAGTCACAAATTTTAACTGTAAGTGGTTCATGAATAAGTATGTTTTGTGGTTTAATGTCTCGATGAATGATTTTATTATCATTAAGATATTGGAAACCATCTAGAATCTGTTTAATAACAGATAGAATTTCATCTGGTTGAACTTTATCTGACCGGGATAACCACTCACTCAAGTTACCTCCATTGCAGTATTCTGTAATCAGGAATAATTTATCTTTATCAAACTTGTAATCATATAATTTTATAATATTAGGGTGATTTACGGACTGTAAAATGTTAATTTCTTTAACTGTTCTTGCTTTCATCACATCTGGTAATTGTCCAAAAGAAATCTTTTTTATTGCAACCTCTTGTTGTCTTTCCCTGTGTATTCCGTAATATACTTTGGCACACGAACCCGAACCCAATATTCTCTTATTTATATAGTAACTATTCCAAACAAAATATTCGTTCATTTATTTATCACAATTTAATTGGTTCGTTTTATTTATAACTATCATTAAATCATTATTAATTTCAAGCTGAACAATTTTTGATAAATTTAAACTTATAATCAGTTTAAATTTAAAAATGAAAACAAATTCAAAGATATCATTATATTAGAATAAACAATGGGAATCAAGTCTAACTTTTTAAGTTTTTTAAAGACTAAATCACCTCAATCATTTGAGGTGGTTCATTTATCTGAATATGCCTTTAGGAAGGTAGCAATCGATGTATCATTATATATGCATAAGTTCAAAGCAGTATGTGGTGATTCGTGGTTGATATCGTTCCTTAATCTGGTTGCATGTCTTCGTAAAAATGAGGTTCATTGTGTCTTCATATATGACGGACAGGCTCCAATTGAAAAGCAAAAGGAACAGCAAAAGAGGAAGGATGTCAAACTCGGTATGATACAGCAAATTAAGGATGTTGAAGAATCTATCATCGAGTATACAAGGACCGGTGTCGCAAACCAAACTCTGATTGAATTTAATGCAAAAGCAAGTTCTTCCTCACATAGAAGATTACTAAATCGTTCTGAAATTGATATTAAAATGATACGAGAAAAAATAAAGATAAAAAAGAGTCAGATTATCAGTATCAGTTCACATGATTTTGAACTAACAAGAGACTTATTCGATATATTAGAAGTTCCTTATTTTATAGCATCAAACGAAGCTGAAAAAATGTGTTCTAAACTTTGTATTGATAATGAAGTTGATGCTGTTCTATCGGAAGATACAGATACACTTGCTTACGGAACACCTACTTTCCTGTCTAAAATTGATACTGCAAGTTCAACTTGTGTTCGTATTAATTACAACTCTTTATTAGAGAACTTAGGATTAACAAGAGAACAGTTTTTAGATTTCTGTATATTGTGTGGAACTGATTATAATAAAAACATACAAGGAGTTGGTTCCGTATCCTCTTTCAAGCTAATTAAGAATTATGGTAGTCTGGAAGAGATAGAGACTAATACTCATTATGATACTTCAGGGTTAAACTACAAAAGGGTTAGGGAGTTATTTACTGATTTTCATCCGAATGATATAAAGTCGGATGTTCAGTATTGTGGTGAACCTGATTTTGAACTTCTTAGAAACTTTTTAAACAGTATTGAATTAAAGATGAATTTTGATTACTTGAAGAAATGCTTCATTCGTGAGATTATTATTATGGAAGAAGAAGAATATAACGAGGTTAAAGAGGAAGATGAATAAATAATATGTTTTTCTTATATAAAATGGCTAAATACAAAACTATTAAAGAATTTTATACTGAGCGAAAGGTTCAGGAACAACAACAACCTACATACACTATTCAACCGAATCAACTCATACCGAGACAACCGAAAAAACAACTTCAGTTGCGATACGAAGAGAAAGAATATGATACATCTCAACCTGATGTTTTTGGACCTGCATTCTGGTTTACTTTACATAACGGGGCTTCTAGATACCCAATCGAAGCATCTCCAGTTCAAGCTGAAAAAGCAAAGGGTTTTATAAGGGGTATACCAGTTATGCTTCCATGTGAAAAGTGTTCTGGACATGCTCAATCGTATATAGAAGGGAATGATAGACAAATGGATGATATTGTATCTGGTAGAGAGAACTTATTCAAGTTCTTTTGGGAATTTCATAATTATGTAAATAAACGATATAATAAGCCTCAAATCACATTGGAAGAAGCAAAATCAATGTATATGGGAAAATCTAAAGTTTTATCATTAAAATACCAATAGTATAATTTTATATTGAACTTCAATATAAAATGAATTTAAAATGAATTTAATTAAAGCAAATTAAAAGATATAATAAATATGAATTTTGAAAAATATAATTTGAATCATGAATCAAAGGGTGAAAGAAGAGGAAAACAAAATATCGAACCATGCTCATCTGAAAGTCAGTTTCGACGAGATAAAACTATGAAATTTACTGAAATGCAATTGAAAGCTTACAATTCAATTAAAACTGGTAAAAATGTATTTTTAACAGGTTCAGCTGGAACTGGTAAAACATCTGTTATTAAGTCATATGTAAATGATTATTCTATGATAAGGAAAATTGCAGTTACATCTACAACCGGAACATCAGCTCTGTTGCTCGGTGGAACAACATTGCATTCCTACTTAAAAATAGGATTAGGAAGAGAGAATGTATCTAAACTGTACAAGAAAATAACTTCAGTCAAAGGATGGGTGAAAAAATGGAAAGACCTCTCCTGCTTGATTGTAGACGAAATATCAATGCTCGATCCTATTCTTTTTGATAAGTTAGAACAACTTGCAAAGCTAATCAGAGGCAATTCAAAACCGTTCGGAGGAATTCAACTTGTTTTATCTGGTGATTTTCTTCAACTCCCGTGTGTTGGAACAGACAAGTTTTGCTTCGAGGCAAGCAGTTGGAACCAATGTGTTCAAGAGACATATGTTTTTACGGAAATCATAAGGCAATCTGATACTGAATTTCAAACATGTTTAAATTCAATTCGTTTTGGAATTTTAAATGATCATGTTATTAATACACTATCTCCTCGTATAGGAGCAGTATTAACAAATGACTTCGATATTAAACCAACAAAACTATATTCAAAAAACTTAGAAGTTGACGAACTAAATGATAGAGAACTTGATAATCTTTCTAAAGACGGTAGAGAATTCTATGAGTATAATATGGAAATAAAGCAGGTTAATTATAAAGTGTCAACTGACTTTATTGATAAGATAAAAAAGAACTGCAATGCCCACGAAAATCTACAACTTTGTATTGGTGCTCAAGTCATGCTTCTTATTAATTATGATTTACAAATCGGTCTATGTAACGGGAGTAGGGGGATTGTGGTTGATTTTGTAAACGATATACCGATAGTTAAATTCTTAAACGGAATTGAGATACCAGTTCCATATTTTATATGGGATATCGAGGATGGTGATGAATTAGTTTTAAGGATAATACAAATACCACTAAAAATAGCATATGCAACCACTATTCATAAGAGTCAAGGTACAAGTCTCGATTATGTTGAAATTGATTTGAGTGATGTGTTTGATTACGGACAGGCTTATGTAGCTCTTTCACGGGTCAAAAAGTTGGAAGGATTAAGTATCGTATCAATTGATTACGATAAAATAGTCGCTCATCCAGTTGCAGTTCAATTTTATAATGATAAAACAATAGAGATCAGTTTATAATACAACAACATTTATTATCAACATCAGATTCTTCGATCGTTTTTTCTGATACAATCGAACTATCAGATTGATTATCAGACGAGTAAGACTCAAAAGATAAATATTCGTCTAAATATTCGTCTACATCTAAATAGCACGAGATGATTGCATTCATTTATTAATATAATTCTTCAATTATATTAATTAATCAGATTCTTCTGTTTCGCTTTGATATATAAAATCCCTTAGGGTATTTGTTCGTTCTTGTGAACGAGGTTCAGGTTTATATCGTTCATCATCTTCTTCTGAATCATCTCGTCTTGGTTTACCCCTTGTTTCACCCCTTGTTTCTCTTCTTGGTTGTTCTTCTACAGTATCATCTCGTCTTGGTTTACCCCTTGTTTCTCTTCTTGGTTGTTCTTCTACAGTATCATCTCGTCTTGGTTTTCCCCTTGATTCAGGTCTGTTTCTTGATTTCTCTGTTGTTTCAACTCTTGTTTGTTCCTCATCAATATCGTTATCCCGTCTTTGTTTTCCCCTTGATTCAAGTCTGTTTCTTGATTTCTCGGTTGTTTCAACTCTTGTTTCTCTTCTTGTTTGTTCTTCATCAATATCGTCATTTCGTTTCGGTTTCCCCCTTGATTCAACTCTACTTGTTTGTTCTTCGTCAATGTCGTCATTTCGTCTTGTTTTTCCCCTTGATTCAAGTCTTGATTTCTCTTCTCTTTTAGGTTCATTCTTTCTTCTCCTATCATCATCTGAATCAGAATATAAATTACGAGGTGATTCTTGAGAAAGTTTAGGGAGATATTCAGCCAAGGAAGGATACTTTTCATGAATATCTTCAGGGCTAACAAGAAACATATTTACCTTTCGAATGAACTTGTTTTCAGCTTCAAATTCATAAATAATATCATTTTTCGGTAAAATTTTACCTACTAGTTCAAATGAGTTTTGAAACTGTAATAATACTATATTTTTTCTTCCCCTATCTATATTAGGACTCAAAGCATATGGTAAACGATTTGAACCATTAACAATATATATATTTCGTTTCAATCGTTTTGATACTGTATCCATTACAAAATTATTTACATTTGATTCTACTAAAAGCAACTTTGATTTAAACTTGTTAAATGTCTGTTTTTCAATTTCTCTAAAAAAATTAACCAAAAAGTTATTTACGATATTAATAATATACCGTTTCTTTTCCATTTCAATTGCTTTGAATTCTTTCGATGAATTCAGTATCGTAATTATATTGGAAATGAATAACTTTCTATACTCATCAACAGATTCACTATCAGATGAATCTTTATTTGTCATTTTCAAAGCATTCTTAAAATTAGAAAATGAAAGTAATTCGAAAATTGCTTCATACAATTCAAAATTAGAACTGATTTGAAGTTTAGATACAACATTTCTAATAGATTCAAGGTCAGACATCTTCCTCGTCTCAATATACTCATAAAACGATTGAAGGGATGACATGAGTTCAGAACTATACGAAACCAAATTATATTCATTATTAAGTTCTTCCCAATCATCAATAGAAACCTTTTTCATTAAGCTCTCGATAAAACGAGAAACCATATCATCTTGTTCTTCGGATGAGCAAGAAGGATAATCTTCTGCATAAGAAAGTAATAATGAATGATAAAAGCTATTCTCCCTATCGATTCCTACCCTTACTAACTCGTTTGTTTCAGAAAACGGGGAGTTGTAAAATACCGTTTTACCTTTTTCAATCTTTTTTAAATTTGGAAGACTCATTTCCATTTTAAAACCTCCCTTTTAAATTATTATTGGTTTAAAGAGAATATCAAATTCGATACTGATTATCAGTATTAAATTCGTAGTTTATTTATGTTCATGATTTTGTAATTCATGCAATACACACAGACTCTCGCAGTTCGTCTCTATCACTATTGGTATGCCTCTTTCATTGCAAAAGTTTAATAGGTATATTAGTGATGAAGTATTTTCTCGCCATATATATCCAGTTCCCAATACTGCATGTCTATCCTTCTTTGAACCCAAAGGAACTTCGCTATCATTCAAATGAATCAAACTTAATTTATCAATTCCAATCTCAAAATCAAACTCATCGAACATCCTTTTTACTTCATCCATTTCTCGTAAATCATAGTCACCTTGACCCCATATATGAGCCGTATCAACACAAAAACCTACATTATTTTTTTTATCTTCATCAATCAAACTGTAAATCACTTTAAATTCTTGAAAATTTCTACAAAGTTTTCGTCCTTCTCCTGCACAATTTTCTAAAAGCAATTTAGATTTCCCCCTAAAATTAATCTTATTTATCGATGTAGCTATTGTTTGTAAACCTACTTGTCTATCAGGATAACATCCAGGGTGAATAACGGTTCCGCATGTATTTGCATCTAATTTCGATATTGTTTCAAGTTCATACTGAAGCTCATTCAAAACGATAAACATAGTATCATCTATTTTTTTATCTCCGTTCCAAGCCAAAGATGAAACCGAACCGTTTAGATTTGCTATATACGGAAAATGAGTAAATACATGAGTTGGAAATCTGTGTAATAATCGATTACTCTCGTCAATATCGTCTTCTGTTATCCTTTGTCTTTTGTAAGACTTAGGATTGCCCATAAAAAATTGGACGGAATACAAGCCTATCTCGATAGCTGATTGAATAGTCATAGAAATTCTCTTTTCAAACGATAAATGAATACCGATATTAGTCCAGTTTAAACTTTGAATTGTAGTCATGTTTATTTATTAGTATTAATTATTTATGAATTCAATTTGAAGTTAAATTAGGAAACTATTTATTTCAATTAATGGCAACTGTATTAAACTGAACCTTGTTAGTTTGAAATTCAACTTATCATTTAGTTTTGTAATTAGATTTAAAAAAATCATACAAACTACAAAATGGAATTTAGACCAGAACTATTTACAGTTGAATCACGAGAAGGATTCATTTATGATACATTAAAGAGAAAGGTACATAATTTCCTCATGATTCGTCCTAACGAGAATGACTATTTTGATATTGGAGATTTTTTTCGTAAATACAATATACGGAAGCAGACTGATATCGATAGGTATATTACTCGTATCGTTAATGATATTCGCAGTTCGGGTTGGAACTGTGGAACATCTTTTTATAAAACAGGTTTGTTTGTATTTGGAGATACTCGTCCTCCAAACTTCTTTGCAGATACAGATGAGTTTTAAATTTAAGTTACATTAATAAATGAATTATGCTGTATTAAAAAATACATGGGCTTGTAACAGAGAGATTAGAGAGTCTTATGAACCTAAAGTAACAATGCCTCTAAATGAATGGAAAGACTACATAGGTGATGGTAAAAATGTCCTATATGGATCTGCCGTAATTCCAAATGGATCAACAGACGATGGTGCTGTTTATAAAGGACAGGTAGCTCAAGTAAGTGGGTGTTCGTGCAGAAGTATATTTTAAACTGTTTATTAATTACATGTAATTAATAAACTCAGAGGATATTGTAGTTCTAAATCATACTCTTAAAAATGTAACTGTAAGTTATTTCATCATTTTTGAAAATGCGATTTGGTAAAAGTGAAGGGAGATTATCATTTAAAAATTCAATCATTTCATTTCCTGATTCTTCATTGATTAAACCAATATTGATACTGATTTCAACTTCGTCGTACCGTTTTGAATCTTTTTTTGTTCTTGTAGAAATAAATACTGCTTTTGCTATATCTTCCATTGTAAAAGATATTGAAGGAGTGAAAAATGAATTTACATATATGTACGAACCATCCAATCTAATTCTTAATGTTGAATCTAATTTACACTTTTCTAATGATTGAGTTACTGAATTCAATTCGCGAATCATATTAGATTCTGGTTTGATAAAATTAAACTTATCCATAGAATCGATATTGGGATTCAATCTAGAATTTTGTTTTTTTATAGGTTTCAATTCTTTATTGCATTTATGTTCATCTTCAACATCTTCTAAACAGAACCAGCATAATGATAGATTTAATTCAGCTTTTAACTTTTTGAACTGCAAAATACGGTTATATTCAAGTTGAGTTTTATTAGCATGGCATGTTGGACATAGACTCATGAGGTTATCAATATCATCATTTTGACCAATACTAAACGGAACAATATGGTCAACCTGATAAGAAGGAGGTAACGATTTTTTGCAATATCCACATTTCCAATCTTGATTTGAACTGACAAACTTTTTATCTCTTTCAGATAACTTTCGTTTAAGTGATATATTTGAACTCATTTACAGTTTAAATTGTATTCAATTATACTTTTTATCTTTTTAAGCTGAATTACAATTTAAATTATTAGTGTATCAGATAATAATACACGATAAGTCAAATCATTATAATCACTGGTCAAACTACAGGCTTTATCTATATCATATAAATAAAGCCTATAGTTATTAGGCAAATAACCATAACACCATACATAAGGTATCTCATCAGTGTTATTATATTTTTAATCTTTGAAAATCGAACGATAAATATAACCCAAATCAGGATTAAAAATAAACACGAACTTAAAATAATAAATAATGATTTTTGAGATTGTTTTTCCGGTTCGGTTTGATCCCCAGTTTTTTTTATAGCAGCAAGTCCCTTGTTTTTGTCTGAACATATACATTTTCCTTTATCATCGTATCCACAACCGTACGGGTCATTCCCTTCACATGAACAAGTTGAATTATCCAAACATGAACATATGTTATCTATACATTTTCCTATAGGTGCATTTACACCGTTACAATCTAAATCTGAACTACAATTTTCACAGTATCCTTTTTTACCACAAGCCATGTTTAATCCTGATATTCCTAATTCACCACAGTCACCAACTGTCTTGCATTCTGGTTTATTCGTTGTCATTTATTATAATAATATAATAAATGAATATAGAAAGTGATTCTATAAATGATTGGTCGACAGATATAGAAGAAAAGTAACAGAAGTTCATCGCCAATTAATAACCTTTTATCAGGTATTAAAAATACGATAACCAATGTTGGTTCACAATCTCAAAAACAAACGGATAGTGAAACAGAAGATTGAATCAAACCATAATATCGTATAAATTTACTTTGTCTTAATCGTCGCCTTACATACAGGACAGACTGGATTGTAATAACCCCACTCAAGAATACAATCCTTATGAAATACATGGTTACATCTTAAATTTGATACGATATCTTCTTCTTTATAATCATCAGAACAAATACAGCAGTTTGTGAATGTCTTCTCTGTGTCACCATAACGATTATTATCGACATCAATCACAACATTATGATTCCTTTCAAGTTCAAGTTCATGTGAAGCTTCTTGAAATAACGAATTAATAAATTCTTCTTGACAATCAAATTGATTAAAAACTGATCCATAAGAATTCAAGAAATAATTAAAACTGTTTAGCACCTCATTTATTCTAGGTCGGTATATGAATTGTCCTCCTCTATAAGATACTGACCAAGTATCTCGAATATTAATTCGAATAGTATTATCGTCGCTTTTGTTTTCCATATCTTTATCTATTGGAAAAATTATTTATAAATTCATTTACCTACTCCTAATAAATGGATATTCAACAAGAAGAACTTCAATATAAACAGGATCCAACTATTTCTTTATTTGGGACTAAATTGGATTTACTTACTGTAAGCATGTTTTCCTTTGGTATAGCACTCTCGATTTTCATATGGTTTTATTTTGGATTTTTTACTGGTCATAACAGATACTTCCTTATTGTATTATGTCTCCTCTTCATTTATCAGATATTTGGAAGTGGAACATATGCTGGTTCTTATTCTATGGAAGATAATGAAATGAAAGAGGTCGTTCAGGCTAATTCTGTTCTTTTTAGTTCCCTTATAATTATACTTGCTTTTGGTAATAAATCATTTAATGATGATAACAACAAAATGTTAGTTATCAGTTTACTTTTATCTTTGGTCGCGATTATTTATTTCAGTATCAAAAAGTCCTCAGATTCTAAAAGAATGATTAGAAAGTTAAAAATCGCATTCATGACGATAAGTATCTTTATTTTTGCAATGATGATATTTAATGTAGGTCTAAGTCAGTTTAATTTGTTAAAGTAAATATATGAAATTACACTAAGAATTGAAAAGTAAAAGCAATTTGTTTTTCAATTCAAAAGTAAAAAATACTTAATTCTCCTTTATCTCCTTTTCAAAAGTAAAATATATTTATCTCCTTATCTCCAATCCAAAAGTAAAAAATGGTTATCTCCTTTATATCCAAACCAAAAGGAGATATCTCCTTTTCAAAAGTAAAATACTTAATTCTCCTTTATATCCAAACCAAAAGGAGATATCTCCTTTTCAAAAGTAAAAGTATTTTATCTCCTTTTCAAAAGTAAAATATATTTATCTCCTTTATCTCCAATTCAAAAAGTAAAAATACTTAATTCTCCTTTATCTCCAAACCAAAAGGAGATATCTCCTTTTCAAAAGTAAAAGTATTTTATCTCCTTTATCTCCTTTTCAAAAGTAAAATATATTTATCTCCTTATCTCCAATTCAAAAAGTAAAGTATTTTATCTCCTTTATCTCCAATTCAAAAAGTAAAATACTTAATTCTCCTTTATCTCCAAACCAAAAGGAGATATCTCCTTTTCAAAAGTAAAATATATTTATCTCCTTA
>Ga0207938_1000111_pt1 | contig 13733 bp, 10 predicted proteins | sample LakMenEpi15Mar12_FD_150671 | JGI IMG/M metagenome (GOLD analysis project Ga0207938, IMG submission 150671) | Freshwater microbial communities from Lake Mendota, WI - 05MAR2012 deep hole epilimnion (SPAdes) | ecosystem: Environmental > Aquatic > Freshwater > Lake > Epilimnion/Euphotic zone ...
CAATCTTCTTATCTGGGTTTGTTGCGTTATAAAGTTCAATTGCGAACTTAACTGCGTTCTGCTCGTCAATTCCTGTCTGAGCTTCGCCACCGCTAAGTGGGCCTTGGTATGCAATCTTGATGGTGTCAGAACTGCCACCACAAGCGCTCAAGGTGAAGCTAAGAACAAGAGCAAGAGCGGCAATGACGCCAGCTTGAATCTTCTTCATTGTGTTCCTTCCTGTTGTAAATCCATCCCGGGACAGGGAGACCGAAAGAGTAATGCCAGGGGTGAGTATTAGACAAGAGATATTCATGCGTGAATTGTTTCTATTTCGTTATATTTGGGACTCTTTGTATCAACTGCTGAGACAAACTTAAGGTTATTTGTCAGGCACTGCGTTGGGGTTAATGACCGCCTCAGCTACATCCTTCATTGATAGTCGACGATCCATAGCCGCTCTTTGAATCCATGAGAACGCTTCGGGCTCTGACAAATTTAGGGCCTTCATCAAAATTCCTTTGGCACGATCAATTAACTTGCGAGTTTCAAGACGATCATGAAGGTCTGCAACTTCATCAGCTAGAGATTTCATTTGCAGATGTCTGCTAATTGCAATTTCGATTGCTGGCATCAAGTCCCCAATTGTAAATGGCTTAACCACATATGCCATGACTCCTGCATCGCGCGCACGATCTACTAACTCTTTTTGAGAAAAAGCAGTAAGCATCAATACAGGTGCGATTTCAATAATTTTTTCCGCAGCCGAAATGCCATCAAGGATTGGCATCTTTACATCGAGAATTGCAAGATCCGGTTTATGTTCGGCAGCTAGATCGATTGCCTCTTGGCCATTAGTTGCTTGGGCCACAACTTCATATCCGGCACCTTGCAACATTTCAACAAGGTCCATCCGAATCAACGCTTCATCTTCAGCGACAAGGATTCGAACGCTCATATGCAGATGATCCCTTCACGAGATAGATATGGAAGTGCCTCGAGTCGGATTCGAACCGACACTATGCAGTGTTTGAGACTGCCCTCTCTACCGTTGGAGTACCGAGGCCTTTGCTTGGGCAATCTTAGCGGTAAGCGGCAACCACTCCACCAACAGCATCGCCTACGCGGTGAACGCGCATAGCATTAGTTGAACCAGGAATTCCTGGAGGTGAGCCCGCAACGATTACAACATTCTCACCCTCGTGTGCGCGGCCAGATTGAATTAACAATGTATCTGCCTGCTTAACCATCTCATCAGTGTGCTTAACCATTGGTGTTACCTCTGGCTCAACTCCCCATGACAATGCAAGACGGTTGTATGTGCCGACATCAGGAGTGAAGGCAAGGATTGGAATTGGAGAACGCAAACGAGCCATTCGACGGGCTGAATCACCAGATTGAGTGAAGGTAACTAAGTATTTAGCGCCAACAATTGCGCCAACTTCAGCGGCAGCACGAGTAATTGCGCCACCCTTAGTCTTTGGAGTCGTACGCAATGGGCGAATCATTTCAAATCCACCTTCTTCAGTGCGAGCAATAATGCGAGCCATCGTTGCAACAGATTCAATAGCAAAAGCACCAACAGATGTTTCGCCCGATAGCATCAATGCATCTGCTCCATCTAGAACAGCGTTTGCACAATCTGTTGCTTCAGCTCTAGTTGGTGAAGAGTTTGTGATCATCGAATCCAGCATCTGTGTTGCAACAATTACCGGCTTTGCCGCTTCACGTGCAAGTTCGATACAACGCTTCTGAACTAGAGGAACATCTTCAATTGGAAGTTCCACACCAAGATCTCCGCGAGCAACCATGATGCCATCAAAGGCGTTAACGATCTCTTGCAAGTTTTCAACAGCTTGTGGCTTTTCAATCTTTGCAATGACCGGAACTCGGAATCCGATCTCATCCATGATTGCATGAACATCATCAACATCGGCTGCGTTACGAACAAATGAAAGTGCGATGAAATCTGCGCCAGCACGAAGACCCCACCGTAGATCTTCTTTATCCTTTTCTGAAAGTGCCGGGACAGAAACAGCAACACCAGGCAAGTTGATTCCCTTGTTATTGCTTACAGCGCCTGGCTGAATAACCTTTGTAACAACATCGTTGCCCTTAACTTCGACAACTTCAACAGTAACTTTTCCATCATCAATAAGGATGCGATCTCCTGGCTTGCAATCTCCGGGTAAACCTTTGTACGTGGTGCCGACGCGATCTTTTGTGCCTTCAACCTCATCAATAGTGATTGTAAAGATATCTCCACGTTCAAGTTCGTGTGGACCATTTGCAAAGCGAGCAAGACGAATCTTTGGACCCTGTAAGTCGACAAGGATTGCAACAGGCACACCAGCTTCTTTAGCAGCAGCACGCACGCGATCAAGGCGAGTTTGGTGTTCGTCATATCCCCCGTGTGACAGGTTAAGGCGAGCCATGTTCATGCCTGCCTCGATGAGCTCCTTTACCTTCTCTGGAGATTCAACAGCTGGGCCCATCGTGCAAACAATCTTCGCTCTACGCATGTATCAACCTTAAACCATCAATGGACGGTCAGTTGGCGCTACGGGTGAAGCAAGTTGAGTTCGACCAGTGAGATATCTATCAACTGCTGCAGCTGTGCTTCGTCCTTCAGCAATAGCCCACACGATCAATGATTGACCTCGTCCAGCATCGCCGGCGACAAATACGCCTTCTTCAGTTGATTGGAAATTCTTATCGCGCTTGATGTTGCCGCGTTCATCTAGTTGTACTTCAAGTTGTGTCAGAAGTGGTGATTTTTCAGGCCCTGTGAAACCCATTGCCATAAATACAAAGTCGCACTTAATTTCTTTCTCTGATGCTGCAACTGGCTCGAACTTTCCATCTTTAAATTCAGTTTCAACAATTTTGATTCCACGAAGATTTCCGTGCTCATCCCCCAGGAACTCTTCGGTGCTAACAGCAAACACACGATTGTCATTTTCTTCATGAGCACTTGAAACACGATAAATCATTGGATAGGTAGGCCACGGTTGTCCAGCTGGTCGCTCTTCAGTTGGGCGAGGCATGATTTCAAGCTGCGTGATACTTGCAGCACCCTGACGAATAGAAGTACCTAAACAATCTGCACCAGTATCGCCGCCACCAAGGATGACAACATGTTTTCCTGCCACGTTGATATCTGGATTTTCAACTTCACCAAGAGCCTGCTTATTGCCCCATGGTAAAAACTCCATTGCTTGGTAAATGCCTTTGTACTCGCGACCCTTAATCGGAAGATCTCTCCACTGCGTTGCACCCACTGCTAAGACAATCGCGTCGTACTTCTTTCGTAGATCAGAGCCAGTTAATTCGTGTCCTACATCTACACCTGGACGAAAGCGAGTGCCTTCCTTTTCCATTTGTTCTAAGCGGCGGTCAAGAATGTGCTTTTCCATTTTGAATTCAGGAATTCCATAACGAAGAAGGCCGCCAATTTTGTCCGCGCGATCATAAACAGCAACTGTGTGTCCGGCACGTGTTAATTGCTGGGCTGCAGCAAGTCCGGCAGGTCCGGAACCGATAACTGCAACTGTTTTGCCAGTTAAACGATCTGGTGCCATAGGCTTAACATTGCCGGCATCAAATGCTTCTTCAATAGTACGTAGCTCAATTTGTTTAATAGTTACGGCGTCACGGTTAATTGCGACAACACAGGCAGTTTCACAAGGCGCTGGACATAAACGTCCAGTGAACTCTGGGAAGTTGTTGGTTGCGTGAAGACGATCAATGGCTTCCTCTTTATCGCCGCGCCAAATCAAGTCATTCCATTCGGGAATCAAATTACCTAGTGGGCATCCGTTGTGACAGAAAGGAATTCCACAATCCATGCAACGTCCAGCCTGCTTTTGTAGATGCTCGAAACTTTGTGGCTCATAGACTTCGCGCCAGTCTTGGATGCGAACATCTACTGGTCGACGTGTAGGTGTCTCGCGAGGAGTTGTCATAAAACCCTTTGGATCAGCCATTAGCTGCAACCTCCATTACTAGTGCATCTGCTGGTAAGCCCTCACGAACAGCTTTTTCCATCGCCGCAAGAACACGTGCATAGTCGCGCGGCATGATTAAGGAGATACGGCCAATACTCTTGTGCCAATCCTTTAACAGCGCAGATGCAACTTCAGAACCTGTCTCAGCTACGTATGCAGAAATATGCGATTTTAGGATTTCTTTTTGATCATCCGGAACAACAAGAACGTCAACCATGTCAGTATTCACATGTGCAGTATCAAGATCTAGAACAAAAGCACGTCCACCTGACATACCTGCAGCGATATTACGACCCGTGCGGCCAAGAACAACAACTGTTCCACCGGTCATGTATTCACACCCATGATCGCCAATACCCTCAACGATTGCTAATGCACCAGAGTTTCGGACGCAAAAACGCTCGCCGACAACACCGCGAATAAAAATATCTCCTGCAGTTGCGCCATAACCAATAACATTTCCAGCAATGACATTATCTTCTGATTTAAATGATGCTTTTTCATCTGGTCGCACAATTACTCGGCCGCCAGAAATTCCCTTACCAACATAATCATTTGAATCACCGTACAAGCGAAGTGTTAAGCCCTGTGGGATGAAGGCACCTAGTGACTGGCCGGCAGATCCATGTAATGTCACATCAATTGTGCCTTCGGGTAATCCTTCAGCGCCGTATTTACGTGTTATCTCTGCGCCAAGCATCGTTCCGACTGTGCGATTTACATTTCGAACAGGCATATCAATTCTGACCGGTTCGCCCTTTGAAAGGGCGGCCGCTGAAAGTTTGATCAAGGTATTGTCCAAAGCAGCATCTAAGCCGTGGTCTTGAGTGATGGTGTTGTGCAAAGGACCATTAACATCTGGACGCACCAACAACGGCTCAAGGTTTAAACCTGCAGCCTTCCAGTGATCCACTGCTTTTCGAGTATCTAGGAACTCAACATGACCGACAGCTTCTAGAAGTGTTCGGAAACCTAACTGTGCCAAAATTTCACGAACTTCTTCTGCAATGTATTCGAAGAATGTTTCAACAAATTCAGGCTTGCCCGTAAAGTTTTTTCGGAGTTCTGGATTTTGTGTTGCAACGCCAACAGGGCAAGTATCCAAATGACATACGCGCATCATGATGCAACCAGAAACAACCAGCGGCGCAGTGGCAAATCCAAACTCTTCAGCACCTAGCAACGCAGCAATAACAACATCTCGGCCTGTCTTTAACTGACCGTCAGTCTGGACAACAATGCGATCGCGCAAGCCATTGAGCAACAAAGTCTGCTGAGTTTCAGCTAGTCCTAGCTCCCATGGCGCACCTGCATGCTTTAGAGATGTAAGAGGTGAAGCACCAGTTCCACCATCATGTCCGGAGATCAAAACAACATCTGCATGTGCTTTAGAAACACCCGCAGCAACTGTTCCAACGCCAACTTCGGCAACTAGTTTCACGTGAACGCGAGCGTTCTTGTTTGCATTCTTAAGATCATGAATCAACTGTGCAAGATCTTCAATTGAATAAATATCATGATGCGGAGGTGGTGAAATCAATCCGACGCCAGGTGTCGAATATCGTGCCTTGGCGATCCATGGATAAACCTTGTTACCTGGTAACTGACCACCTTCACCTGGCTTTGCGCCTTGTGCAATCTTGATCTGAATGTCATCGCTGTTGACCAAGTAATTGCTGTTCACGCCAAAACGGCCAGATGCAACCTGCTTGATTGCAGAACGCTTTGAATCACCGTTTGCCATGGGTAGATAACGCTCAGGTTCCTCGCCACCTTCACCAGTGTTTGATTTTCCACCAATACGATTCATTGCGATTGCTAATGTTTCGTGAACTTCGGCAGAGACGGATCCATATGACATCGCACCGGTTGAAAAGCGTTTGATAATCTCGTGAATTGATTCAACTTCATCAACTGGAATCGGCGCATTAACGCCATCCTTGAATTGGAACAATCCACGAAGCGTCATTAAGCGCGTACTTTGCTCATTCACGCGATCGGTATAACGCTTAAAAATGTCATAACGCTTATTGCGTGTTGAGTGCTGCAAAGTAAAGACAGTTTCAGGATCAAACAAATGCGGTTCACCTTCACGGCGCCACTGGTACTCCCCGCCAATTGGAAGACGCTTAGTACCTGGCACTTCTCCCCCAGGTGGATAGGCAATGTGGTGACGAGCAATTGTTTCTTCCGCAATGATATTCAGCGAAACTCCACCAAGACGAGATGTGGTTCCGACAAAGTATTCGTCAACAACTTCTTGAGACAAACCAATTGCCTCGAAAACTTGAGCTCCTGTATATGAAGCAATCGTGCTGATACCCATCTTGGACATTACTTTCAGCACACCTTTACCAAGACTCTTAATTAGATTCTTAACAGCTTTTTCCGGAGTTATTCCGGTAATGACGCCTTGTAGAACTAGATCTTCTGCAGATTCCATTGCGAGGTATGGATTCACGCATGCTGCGCCGTAACCGATAAGCAGTGCGACATGGTGAACTTCGCGAACATCTCCTGCTTCAACAACTAGACCAACCTTGGTACGAGTCTTTTCGCGGATCAGATGATGATGAACTGCAGATGTCAAAAGCAATGAGGGAATCGGTGCATTTTCGGCATCGCCATCTCGATCAGACAAAACAATTATGCGGGCACCATCATTGATTGCTTGTGAAACTTCAACCTTAATTTCATTGAGGCGATCGCGTAATGAATCGCCACCGTCTGCAATGCTGAACAGGCCGCGGACTACATGCGCACTGAGGCCTGGAAAATCGTCATCGGCATTTACATGGATGATCTTTGCAAGTTCATCATTGTCGATTACAGGAAATGCCAAAGAAATTTGACGGCAACTCGATGGACCTGGATCCAACAAATTGTGCTCTGGTCCCATGGATGTTCCAAGACTTGTTACAAGTTCTTCTCGAATTGCATCTAATGGTGGATTAGTAACCTGCGCAAATAATTGCGAGAAGTAATCAAAGATTAAGCGCGGCTTGTCCGAAAGGGCGGCAATAGGGGTATCTGTTCCCATCGAGCCAAGTGCTTCCATACCGTTCTTGGCCATTGGCGTAACAAGGATGCGCAGATCCTCTTCTGTATATCCGAATGCACGTTGGCGACGAACAACTGATGAGTGCGGATAAACAATGTGTTCGCGTGAAGGAAGGTCGCTGAGCTTGACCATTCCTGCGTGCAGCCAATCTTTGTATGGTGCAGCATTTGCTAGTTCATCTTTAATTTCACCATCTTCAATAATGCGGCCCTGTTCGATATCAACTAAGAACATTTTTCCTGGCTGCAGGCGACCTTTTCGTTCGATGTTTTCTGCTGGAATATCAAGCACGCCAACTTCAGATGCAAGAACAACAAGGCCATCTTTAGTCACCCAAAAACGTGAAGGACGAAGTCCATTTCGATCTAATACGGCGCCAACTTGATGTCCATCAGTAAATGTCACACATGCTGGTCCATCCCAAGGCTCCATCATCGAAGCGTGGAAGGCATAGAAATCGCGACGGTTTTGCGGCATCGTTGCATGGTTCTCCCATGCTTCTGGAATCATCATTAACACTGCATGAGGCAATGAACGCCCACCCAAATACAACAGCTCTAGAACTTCATCAAAGGATGCAGAATCCGATCCTGACATTTCAACAATTGGAAACAGACGCTTCAGGTCACCGGGAATTACATCGCTAGCAAGTAAAGATTCGCGAGCGCGCATCCAGTTGCGATTTCCCTTTACGGTATTTATTTCACCATTGTGTGCAATAAAACGATAAGGGTGTGCAAGTGGCCATGATGGAAAAGTATTAGTAGAAAAACGTGAGTGGACTAAGGCAAGTGGTGACACAACTCGTTCATCCGATAGTTCTGGAAAAAACTCTTCTAGCTGACCAGTTGTTAGCATTCCCTTGTACACAATGGTCTGTGATGACAACGATGGAAAGTACAGATCCAAAGCATGCTCTGCGCGCTTTCGCAGGCAGAAGGCAAGTCGATCGAGCGCAATTCCTGTTTCGCCATTTGCGCCGGCAATAAACAATTGATGGAAATCGGGCATAACCGATAGCGCGGTCTTGCCCAGAGATGTTGAATTGATTGGAACTTCTCGCCAGCCAAGTACAACTAAACCCTCTTGTTCGGCGATCTTTGCAATATCACTCTTTACATCTGCCCCCTGTGCCACAAATGCAATACCTGTTGCATATGCATTAGCTGCTGGAAGTTTGAAATCTACAACTGCCTGAAAATAGGCATCTGGGACGCGGATCAATATGCCTGCACCATCACCACTATCTGGTTCGGCACCTGATGCGCCGCGGTGTTCCATGTTACGAAGAGCTGTTAGCGCTTTTGCAACAATCTCGTGCGTTGCAATCTTGTTAAGGGTCGCAACCATCGCAACTCCGCAAGCATCATGTTCTTGGGCAGGGTTATAGAGCCCTTGTGCTTGTGGATAATTGGATGCAAGTACCATGCGCGAAGCTCCTACAGAATGGTCCTACGTGAAGAGGGACATCCTTGGCCCGGCCGTGCCTAATGCGAAATGGTAGCAACAAGTAGGTAAAAGGGAAGCCTCAGTGCGCCTTGTTTAGATGCCTGAGATATTGGCGATTTGGCCAATTCCAGCTGTAATGGCCATTCCTAAGCATCCACCGATTAAGACGCGAACCGTTGGGGCCAATACCTTTGAACCAGAAATTCTGGCGCTTATAACACCGGTCAGAATTAAGCCACCTAAAGTAAATCCAACAATGCTCCACGCCTTAGCCCCAAGGGTTGGAGCAAAAGCTCCCGCAAATGGAATCAAGCCACCGGTTGTGAATGCAATTGCAGATGCAACTGCGGCCTGAATCGGGCGGGCCTTGGTGTGTAGGTGTTGCCCAAGCTCATCACGTAAATGTGCTTCCAATGGATCTTTACGGTGCATTTCTAATGCAACTTGCAATGCAAGTGCCGGGGTCAGGCCACGTTCAATATAAATGTGCTGAAGCTCTTGTAATTCACCTTCTGGATCTGCCGCTAAATGTTCGATTTCTAATAGGCGATCGGATGCTTCAACATCATTTTGTGAACGCACCGAAACATATTCGCCAACTGCCATGGACATCGCACCAGCTGTTATTCCTGCAATGCCAGCAGTAACTAAAAAATCATTTTTACCTGCTGCTGCGACACCAACCATTAAGGATGCAGTTGATACCAAACCATCATTTGCACCTAGGACTGCAGCGCGGAGCCAACCTGCTCGGTGGGTACGGTGTTGTTGATTGCGCTCATGAACATCCTCAAGTGCCATTTGTAAAGCCTACCTGAAAGCTATGCATTCTTTCCTGAGCCACGAGCGAAAATAAGTGCTGCGCCAATAGCCACAATCACACTCACCCATACGTTCACACGTAATCCGGCGATGGTATTAGCTGAATCAATGCGAATTAGCTCGATGAAAAATCTGCCAACGCAATAGGCAAATACATATGCTGCAAAAACCTGTCCAGCCTTAAGGTGCTTGCCAAAGGCAATCAATAGCGTTGCCACAAGGGTGCACCAGATTGCTTCGTACAAAAAAGTTGGGTGAAAGGATTCAAATTCACTAAATCCAAAAGGGCGATACTTTGATGGAACATCTAGTGCCCACCATGAATCTAATGGGCGTCCAAATAGTTCGCCATTAAACCAATTTCCAAAACGTCCTATCGCTTGGGCAAATAAAATTCCCGGAGCTAATGCATCCACAAACACTGCAAATGATGGCAAATCGATTCGCTTTTGCAATGTTCTGTATCGCAGATAAGCACCCACTAGCCCCAGAGAAATAGCGCCCCAAATACCCAATCCGCCTTGCCAAATCTTTAGCGCATCCAATGGATTGCCATCTGCACCGAAATAAGCAGAAGGTGAAGAAATTACATGGTAGATCCGTCCACCAATGATGCCAACTGGTACCGCTGTAATCGCTACTTCAGAGACAACTGATCGACCATTAACAGTTTGAGCACGAAATCTTTTATCACCAAGCCAAATTGCTACTGCAATGCCAGTAATGATGCATAAGGCGTAAAAGTGAATCGTTAATGGACCGATTTCCAACGCCGATTGCGTTGGCGTTGGAAATGCGATCAACAAGTTTTAATTGCCTTCGACTGCGGCGCGGAACTCTTCAGGATTAAAGTCTGAACTCTTACGCTCCCACAATTTTCCATCGATGAAAACTGTTGGTGTGCCTTGCACCCCGTACTTGGCCATTGAATCGTAATTTGCTTTTACAAGATCAACTTTTTGGCCATCATTGACACAGGTAGCAAATTTTTCAGATGTAATTCCGACCTTGTTTCCGATCGCAATTAGTGTCTCGTTGCTCCAAAAACCAGAGTTTTCTAATGGGGATTGAACACGATACAAAGCTTTGTGGAAATCTATGTACTGCCCTTCATCTGCGGCACAAAATGATGCATTAGCTGCGCGCACTGATTCATCACCGAGGAATGAAAGAACGTGGAATCGCACGGTTGCTTTCTTCTCACGAATTAGATCATCTAAGTATTCGTTGTTTGCGTCTTCAAAGTACTTACAGACAGGACACTGAGGGTCTTCCCACACATCAACTGTCTTAGCTAAACCTGGATTGAAGGTGATCGCTGAGCCGTTTTCAACATCAATACTTGAAGCAAACGCTGCATTGGCCTTAAAACCATCAAGGGCGGCAAGGGATTCAGTCTGCTTATTGTTTTGACTCATCAATGAAAAACCAACACCTGTTGCAACAACCAACAAGACCATTGCAATAACGATCCAGCGAGTTACGTTGTCGCCACTTTTTGCTTGCTGCTTAGCCATTCTTACTCCTTAGGTGAGGGTGCTGCTTTTTCAATGGAAAGTTTTCCGTAAGGGAAAAAGTACAGATAAAGCGCTGCCAGAGCCAAACCTAAATCGCGCATTATTTCTATGAAATAGGTCCTACGAACCTCCGAGGCCAAGGATGGGTCGATTTCTCCGCCTCCGCCAAAGCACCCGCAATCGATCAGCATGCCTCGAGCCCATACTGAAGCGATGGCCCCGATAAACACGATCATGATCAAACCGCTGACTACAGCTGCCGGACGAACCATAAATCCAATGATTAAAAGTAGAGCAAGTGCGACTTCAAGCCAGGGCAAGGCGTACCCAGTCAGGTGTGCCAGATTGGTAGGTAATAATTTATAAGCAGCAACAGCGTTAGCTGATTCCGTTGGCTTAAATACTTTTAATCCACCTGCGGCCAATAAAACGCCACCAAGTACGAGTCGACACAATAATGTAATCATTGGTTGAAAGCGCTCATTAAAATTTCTCATCGTCCCTCACGTACTCCCAATGCTAGCTCTTTAGCTAGATGCGAAATCGCATCTAGCCCTTCTTGTTCTGATTGTGCGTCAAGTAGCAATTTAATAAATGCTGAACCAACAATTACTCCATCAGCATATGCAGCCAACGACTTTGCCTGTTCACGTGTTGAAACACCTAGACCAACAGAGATAGGTAAATCGGTAACTGTGCGAACCCGAGCTACTAATTCGCTTGCTGTTGAAGCAACAGCGTCACGAGTTCCGGTTACTCCCATCATACTTGCGGCGTATACAAAGCCACCTGTTTTCGCGGTGACACCTCTCAAGCGTTCATCTTTTGTACTAGGCGCAACCACATAAATTGGGTTGATTCCGCTCTTCTTTGTGGCAGCAATCCAGTCATCTGACTCTTCAATTGTCAGATCTGGGGTTATTACACCCGACCCTCCGTTATCAGCGATGGACTGTGCAAACTTTTCGACTCCGTACTTTGCAATTGGATTCCAATAAGTCATAACCACTGCTGCTACCCCGGTGCTAGATGCAACCTTCAGAGCTGCAAAAACATCAGCTGCGTTAGTGCCAGCCTTTAAAGATATATCTGCTGCTTCTTGAATTACTGGTCCATCCATTACTGGATCGCTATAAGGAAAACCGATTTCAATTGCATCAACGCCCGCATCTGCTAAAGCTTGAATTGCTTTGGCGCATCCCGCTTGAGAAGGAAAGCCAGCTGGAATATAGGCAATTAGCGCTGCACGATTTTCTGCACGCACCTGCGCCATTACTGAATCTAATTGTGTCATTACAGCGGAATCCCGAAGTATTCCGCCGCAGTTTGCACATCTTTATCTCCGCGGCCTGACAAATTAATGAGCAGGTTGGCCTTTGGTCCTAATTCTTTTCCGATAACCAATGCTCCAGCTAATGCATGTGCAGTTTCGATCGCTGGAATTATTCCTTCTGTTTTGCATAGCAATTCAAAAGCGGCCATTGCTGCATCATCATTGATTGCGCGGTATTCAGCTCGTCCAATGTCATGCAGATATGCATGCTCTGGTCCAACACCTGGGTAATCAAGTCCTGCCGAAATTGAGTGTGATTCGATTGTCTGACCATTTGCATCCTGCAAAACATAAGAGCGAGTGCCGTGTAAGACACCAGGTGATCCGCCAGTAATTGTTGCGGCATGGCGTCCAGTTTCAACACCATCACCACCAGCTTCAAGACCTATTAGTCGAACACCTGCATCTGGAATAAATGCATTGAATATTCCAATTGCATTAGATCCCCCACCAACACATGCAAGAACTGCATCAGGCAGTTTGCCAGTTAATGCAAGCATTTGTTCACGAGCTTCATCACCAATAATTTTGTGAAAGTCACGAACCATTGTTGGGAATGGGTGTGGACCAGCAACGGTGCCGAGCATGTAGTGAGTATCGGCAACATTAGTCACCCAATCACGCATGGCTTCATTAATTGCATCTTTTAGAGTTTTTGATCCTGAAGTAACTGGAACAACTTGTGCGCCGAGCAACTTCATGCGTGCAACATTGAGTGCTTGGCGACGTGTGTCTTCCTCGCCCATATACACAACACAATCAAGACCCATCAACGCAGCAGCCGTCGCAGATGCAACTCCGTGCTGTCCAGCACCAGTTTCGGCGATAATTCGTTTCTTACCCATACGTTTTGTTAAAAGTGCTTGACCTAAGACATTGTTGATCTTGTGGCTACCAGTGTGATTGAGATCCTCACGCTTAAAAAATATCCCAGCACCACCTGCATGTTCGGCAAATCTTTTTGCTTCAGTAATGATGCTTGGACGACCGGTGTATGTTCGATGAAGTTCTGTTAATTCGGCAATAAATGCTGGATCTTTTTGAGCCGCATTGTGCGCAGCTTCTAACTCTTCGAGAGCGCCAATAAGAGCCTCTGGCACAAAACGACCGCCATACTCTCCAAAGTGGCCCTCAATAATCATTATCCAAGCCTACCGAGCAACTGAGCCATCGCAACATTTGAATTTCCTGAGCGGACTAGGGCCTCGCCTACCAGAATGGCGGTTGCTCCATGCTCGTGAGCAAACTCCACATCTGTGCGATTAGAAATACCTGATTCAGCAACGCGGGCGATTGACCTTGGGATCTGTGGAATCAGTTGCGCAAATGCTTGTGAATCAACATCCAGGGTTTTTAAGTTGCGGGAATTAACACCAACAATTTCTGGAGAAATTTCAAGTGCGCTTTCCAGTTCACCCGGTGTGTGAACCTCAATCAACGCTCTCATTCCAAGTTCTTTAGACAAATGAAAATAATCATCTAACTGATTTTTACTAAGGGCTGCAACAATTAACAAAATTACATCTGCTCCATGTGCCCGAGCTTCATAGAATTGATACTCATCA
>Ga0207938_1000112_pt1 | contig 13713 bp, 7 predicted proteins | sample LakMenEpi15Mar12_FD_150671 | JGI IMG/M metagenome (GOLD analysis project Ga0207938, IMG submission 150671) | Freshwater microbial communities from Lake Mendota, WI - 05MAR2012 deep hole epilimnion (SPAdes) | ecosystem: Environmental > Aquatic > Freshwater > Lake > Epilimnion/Euphotic zone ...
AAATATATATTTCGCAGCGTCAGCATATAATATTTATTTAAAATATTCACATCATATATCAATACAAAATTATTTATAATTTTAGAATAATTCTAAACGAAGTTAATATTTTATTCTCAAATATAAAAATAAAATATTATTATCATTTATGATGTAAAATATATAAATTATAATTTATGACTTAGTATTATTCTCTCAAATAAATAATTTATGATTTAGATTTTATTCTTTCAAATATAAAAAATATTATGATTTATGATCTCAAATAAATAAATTATAATTTATGACTTAGTATTATTCTCTCAAATATAAAAATATATAAATTATAATTTATGATGTAAAATATAAAAAATATATAAATATATAAATTATAATTTATGATCTCAAATATAAAAAATATATAAATTATAATTTATAACTTATTATTATTCTCTCAAATATATTAAATAAAATTATTAAATCAGAGAGATTTGTTTATTCTGTTTCAATACATATAGTTGGATCATTTCCTTTTTTACTGGTCTTCATATTTTTATTTTCATTACAACCTCTCATATGTGCCGATTTGGATTGCTGATTTTTCCCCATAAATCCACAAAACTCACATACAAATTTGCTAGATGATACTGAATATTTTGATGATAAATATGTTTCAAGACTAGGAATAGTAAATTCTTCAAGCTGTTTTACTAATGTTTGAATAAATTCCTTAGCCATCTTAATTGTTTTATTCTTTTTTGAGAGAAAATTCTGATACTCAGCATTTATATGATCTGTTAATTCCTTGGAAATAGTATTCATATTTTCTTCTGAACACGCATCATCATCTAATAGTTTTAGCGTATTATGAAAAGCATCAATAATGTCTAGCGCGATTTTAATCTTTTCCGGTTCATTATTGGCACAATGAACATATACTAACACATTACCATCATGAACATTAATCTCAAAATTATCTTTTGTAGTTATTGTAGTATTTTGTGAGAGAAATAATCCACAACATTTTTGTAATTCAATATCTCTCATAAATTTCTTAACCTCTTCTTGAATCACCGGTCTTCTCCAATCCTTGTTTTCTACTAAGATCTTTGGTTTGTTATTTCTAACTAACATAATATCACATGTTTCTTTTGTTTGTCCTACTGAATAAATTTCAGCATTTGGATACATAGTTTTTAAAGTATTTAATACTAAGTTCTCTGACATCTTTCCTTTATTACTAGAATTCTCAAATCTATTTAATAAATTATTCAATTTATCATTTTGACTTGAGAGAATTTCTTTATTGCTTTTTGATATTTCATTTATATTTAGCAACTTATTATCAAACATATTTGTGATTTTATCTAGCGCACAATCTACTATTGCTGTTTGTTGCTCCTTTAACTTGGCACGTAAAACAGGTTCGACCTTTTCCACCATGCTTATTGACATAATTGTTTTTATTTCTTCATTCATTTCACGCTTTAGTTCAATCATATATTTTGAGAGATTAAATTGACTAACTTCCTGACTTCTCTCAAACTTAGTATTCATAGTTTTCAAATTATCTAAAATTTCTAGCACACTACTATTTGTTAATGTTTTATTCATAGACTCTTGAAGCGTTTCCATTATATCTATAAATTTTAATAATGTTGTTTCTACATCCATTTCAGGTCGTTGCTCAAAAAACGAGAGAATTTTATTATTTGTGATTTGCAACATAACTCTATTTAATATAAAATTATCACTTTAAATAACTTTCGCAAATTAAGTTCGCATTTATTTTTTTAAATTATTTTTTTCTATAGTTAATATATATAGATAATGCCTAGAACACAAAAATTAAAAAAATTAGGTCTTAATTTACGAGGAGTCCCCTTCTATCAAATCGTAGAAGCAGATAAAAAAACTAGAAAAAAAAAGGAAACGGATTATTCCTTGTATGCTGATTCAAAAACTATAGAGGGTCTTGAACTCTTTAAAAGTAGTTATTCAAACCTCCTCAATGCTAAAGAACAATACACTTTAGACAAATCAATAGAATACGAAAAAGCTAAGCAAACACAAGAAAAGGATAACTTTTCGTTCCTTGAAGATAAAATTAAATCGTTAAAAAAAAGAACAGAAAAAAAAGAATTTTATTTACATAAAATATTTGACGATTACATAGGTACAGGACTTATAGATGATCACACGGAATCATTAAGAGCATGGAAAGATTATACAGAATCAAAGTCCCCACAAGAGATTAAAGATTACTATGATTCTGTTTGTAAACCTCTACAACAACATATAATAGGCATACTAAGAGGAATAACTGGTACATTTTGTAGTATCACAGGAGAGCCTTTCAATGGAGCATCTTTCGCACAAAAATATGAACATTTAACAACCCCACTTTATTATAGCATGTCTGATATATATGCGCGACCCGATCTTACACCCACAGAACGCAGAATATGTACTATTTTTATTGAGCATATAGGGTTAAATCCTAACGAAGTATATTATGTATTTTCCGAAGATTTAGATTATATATTAAATATACATACAGGCATATGGAGACAATTATTCGGCGACGGTCATGCGTTAATGCAAACAAAAAAGAATCCTAAAACCATTGAAACATGCGGAAAGATAAATGCTACTGGCTCAACAACTGAATTACCACAAAAAGGCAACTTTTATATGTGTCCTGGTTGTATAAAAAATCAAGTAGGTAGTAAAGATGCTGCCGGCAGTTTTGATAAAATGCAAGGCGTAAAGGTAGCAGTTGATCACTGTTCTCCTGTTAAACAAGCATTTATTAATTATGGGGATGACGCATTATGTGCTCAATTAATTATGACATGTTCTGTATGTAATGGAGGAAAATTAGACGAACGCGAGGAAGAGTTTATTTTTAAAATACACAATGATCGCAGACCAGTTAGACAGTTTAAACAAAAGCAACCCAGTAAAGAAAGTCATTTAACTATGCCAGACTTTAATATGAGAAATGCTTTCTATGTAAAAATACATAAAGCAGCAATAAATAAGGGTGTTAATAATTTTTATGAGGCGCTTAGAAATGCGGGCATACTAACAGATACGTATGAAACTCTTGTTAATTTTAAAGATAGACAAATTATGGTTATGTTAGATGGTATGAGAGAATACACAGAAACAATTCCGGCACTGCTTAGTTTATCTGGAACTAGAGTAAGTCCTGATAAATTACTAAGTATGTTAGAATTATTTTTATATACTATAATAGATAAAAATAGAGGTTATACAGATTTTCAAGAACTGACATATGATAATATAGATTATATGATACAAGTATTTATTGACAATTTTCTGCAAGTTCAAATTATATCTCTAGCTGATTTAACTAATTGTGTTTCAAGAGCCATGAGAGTATTAAGTTTTCCAGATAGCCAACTTTACCAGTTTTCAAAAATTTTACCCATATTTACTTTTCAATTTTTAAGTGTTCCGCCCAATCGAGGCATACCCATTGCTAAATTTAAAAGTTTGTGTAAATACATGTATAATACATATCTTGAATTCGTATTATATCAAATAGAAAAACAACAAAAGAGCAGAACTATACTATTTGATCCAACATATGATTATTTAACTCCATTACAACCATTCGATACACTCGTGCTTCCTTCTCAATTGGTTTCTGGTGCTGCTTCGTCTAGTCAATTATATTCACTTGCTGGTCCCTCTGGTGTGGGCGCTGCCGGTCCCTTTGATCCGGCAGCAAGGATTCTTATGTCATTTAGCAATCCTACGGCTTCTTCTGGCGCTACACCTATGGTTCCTTATGCTGCTCCTCCTGGCGCTACACCTATGGCTCCTTATATGGCTCCTTCTGGCGCTGCACCTATGTACGTATCTACAAAACCAGGCAAACAGCCTATGGGTAGAGGAAAAACAAGAAAAAACAAGCGTATCAAAAGAAGATAAATATACCTTTTAATTTTTAATTTTTAATAAATGTCTACTTAATTTTTTTAACTTTCTTAATTTTTCTAGTTTTTTTAGCTTTCCTACTTTTCTCAACTTTATTAGCTCCCTTAACTTTCTTAACTTTCCTACTTATCTTAACTTTATTAGCTTTCTTAGCTCCCTTAACTTTCTTAGCTTTCCTACTTTTCCTAGTTTTCTTAGCCTTCTTAACTCTCAATGTTTGAACTCCTATTTTTGCAAATCTTGAGTTTTTAACTATACCAGCACCTAGTTCCGAATTCTTCTCTAAATGAACAATAGCAGTATCTATGTTTGCAGCACTACTTGCTTCTAATGCCGTATTTTCTGCTTTATCTAATTGAGTTTCTGCTGTTCCAGTATCACTTTTTATTGCGTTTATAGTAATACGTATTCCATCAGGATAACCTAATGCCGCATGTTGCGAATCTTTAAAAACCTCTTTAATACTATTTAATGAAACATTAAAATCCCTATGTGTTGGTGCCAGAATTAAACTCGAAGGGTTCATTTTAGCATTAGATTCTTTACCTGTTAGTTGCCTTTTTATTTCTTTAAAACTTTCAATTAACAAATCCAATACGTTTTCTGTATTAAAATATGGACTATTTAGAAAATAATTTATTATATCAGATCCTAATCGTGTTACTAAACAGTTGTCCCCATATAATATTGTATCGAGTGATTTAAAATTACTACACACCGAGTCATATGAAAAATTTGGCAACGAACCTTGGTATGCTTGGTGATTTAATGCTGGTGCTCCACTAGGACCCAATTTATATTCATATTCGACTTTACCTGAATCATCAGTAGTCGCAATAATTGTTTCCCAAGCACCTATATATATATTCAAAAAATATGTAGTATTTTCTATATAGTTAATTATTGCTTCGGTTGAATTCTCAGCAGGAGGAACCTCCGCATACATAGTACCTTCTTTAGAAGCTTGCTTAAATTTTCCTGCCATATAAAACTTCAATGTTTCATCAATATTTTGTTCTGTTGCTTTAATAATTGCCTTTTTCTTTTTCAAAAGATAATTAAGATATAAGTAACAATCACTATCAAGTGGAACATCTGCTAAATCAGATTCTTGAATTATTTGTGGAAATAAGCGCCAAGCCCTTGATCCTATTTTTGACGCACAATCTGCTTGAAATTGTTTTAATTGTGACGCACTATACATTGGAATAAAATCGGCACCACTATCTATTAATGTTTTTACTCTTAATAATAAAAATCCTGCGTGTCCGGGGTCTATTATATATGTTGGGTCTTCTTTATTTAATCCCAATCCTGTAAGCGTAGCCATTACAGAAGCCATTACAGAATCTAGCGAACCATCTTCTCTCGAAGATGGATGAATATTTGGTGATAGTTTAAAATCAAAATCACTAATTTTACTTGTAGCCACAGCATTCAAATTTTCTAATATTTCCGGGTTATTTACATTTGCTTGAATGAAATGTTTTACTATTGTAAAACACAATACTTCTTTAGTAGTACCTGTAATTTTAGCTAATTCCTTTAACAATAATTGATTTGTCGGAGTTAATAATGAAAATGTTTTTAATAGTATATCAATGTATTCAACATTGCCACGCAAATCACTAGGGTCAGGTATAGAAAACATTGAATTTGCGTATGCTAAATAACCTAGTTCTCCTGGTTCTCCTGGTTCTGGTAAATAACTCGGTTTATAGGGTGGATCTGTAGATTTTATATTCCACTTCCAATCGGGATCATCATCGCCCCTTCCTCGCGCATTAACCATTCTAATAAATAAATCTATCATATTAACAATTAATTGCGCAAAAAGTATTATAATATTGCCTCCGGCAGCAGTAATTACCATTAAATTTGTATATTGTTGATTAGCCCAGAATTCTTTTGATGAACCTGTTCCACCACCATTTAAAAAATTACAATACAGAGTAAAAAGTATTTCAACTTCATTACATCCTTCACAAGAAGTTAAAAAAGAAAGACGAATTGCTCTTTTATCTGATTTATCATCACTAGTAGTTGCTGCTATTTTATTTAACTCCTCTTTAAACTTTCTTAATGGCAAACTAATACCATATGTCATAACTGCTTTGTTATGAGCTTCTCCGTGCTCATTATTGAAACTTGTTGCTGTTAAATCAAATAACTCTCCTGAAAAAAATTTGCCAACACTTATAGCATCAAGATCCGTATTAATATCAGTTTTAGTATCATCCATTATATTATATAATTATATAATAAAATTGAATTTATAGTTTATTTGTTAACACAGCATAATTTATATAATAAAAGTTATAATTATTAATATGTCATATTCAAGTGTTGTTAAATTTATTAACACTATTACTAATATTATAGGTAATGAAAAAATTATAATAACTGAAAATAATCTTAAAGTTTGTAGTTTAATATGTAGCCATAAACCAGCAATAACTATTAATGACTACATTAAGCGAATTTTTAAAAGCGAATTAATTGATGAGGAAAATTATGACGCTATTATTTTACATACTATAAATTTAATTTATTATTTAAAAACAAAGGGAATATATTTGAATAATTATTCATGCCACAGAATAATTTCAACACTAATAATGTTGTCAAGCAAAATTATTGAAGAGTACCCACATTCTAATTGGTATTGGGCAATATTATGTGGTGTTAGTTTAGAAGATATAAACTTTATGGAGCGCTCAATTATGGAAATATTAGATTATAATTTACATATTGTTATTTCACAACAGCAAGCCATTAATATTTATAAAAGCATATACTGAATTTTATAATAATAGTAAAAATTGTAAATATAAAAAATTGAAGAAACTTTTTATATTTTATATTAAGCAAAGCAAAGTAATATGCCTGTACCTATGGGAATTCCTATTTGTCCAATTACACAGGATGTTATGAAAGAACCTGTTATAGACCGTGAAGGCAATACATATGAAAAATCAGCAATATTAGAATGGCTTAAATCTACCAATACATCTCCTATAACAAGAAATGTTATTAGTGCTTTGGAACTTGTTCCCAATAGGGCACTTATACAATCTGCTACAACTACAAGCAACAGTTCTCAAGAAAATATTTCTAATTGCTCTAAATGTAATAAAACTATGAAAGTGTCAAATTATAAAGGAGCTAAAGCACCCGTATGTTTTAATTGTAGAGACTGGTCTTGTAAGCACTGCACATTTATTAATAGTGCTACGCATAAAGAATGTCATATATGTGATAATCCTCGTTAAATATTCTTTTATATTAATTTATATTAATTTATAATATGTTATTTTTTTATTTTTCTATAAAGTAAAATTTTTTTGAAAAAAGGACAAAAATAAATGTCCTATTTTACATTTCCAAAATACTTTATGGAATTTTCGCGAAATTACCATTTTTTTATAAACTCTTACCATTAGCATTACAAAGTTTGTTTTTATTCTCTTAAAATGTCCTTACCATAAAAATAAAAACATAAAAAAAATAGTTTAGGCATTTTTTCGGTAAGTATTTTATACTTACTAATGACTTACGAAATCTTGCCAAAAAATGCCAAATTTTTTTGTTGTGAAAAATGCGCATTTAATACGAGCAACAAATTTAATTATTTGAAACATTTGGACACTCGAAAACATAAAATACTTACCAATACTTACCAAAATCTTGCCAAAAATGCCACATCATTGTACGAGTGTTTATGTGGTAAAAAATATAAGCATAAGCAAAGCTTGAATACACATAAAAAAGTATGTGTGCCTAGTGCAAAACTGTGCGCACAAAGTGTTGAAAATAGCAATATTGAAGATTATAATATTGATTTTAAAGAATTAGTATGTAAAATGATGACAGAAAATAACGAAATTAAAAATATGTTGCTAAAAGAAAATCAAGAATTGCGATCACAAATCAGTGAATTAATTCCAAAAGTAGGAATGTATAATAATACTATAACAAATAGTAGTGTAACAAATAGTAGTGTAACAAATAGTAGTGTAACAAATAGTAGTGTAACAAATAATAAATTCAATATTCAAATATTTTTAAACGAACAATGTAAAGATGCTATAAATATGAAAGATTTTATTGAATCTATAAAAATTAGCTTACAACAATTAGATTTAATACAAAGCAAAGGACTAGCAGAAGGTTTAACAAACGCTATATTAGAAAATATTAGCAAACTTAGTTTATATAAGCGCCCCATTCATTGTACTGATATTAAGAGAGAAACATTATACATAAAACACGATGATATATGGGAAAAAGATAAAACGAAGGAAAGTATAAAAAAGGCAATCAAAGAATTATGTCATAAACCATATTATACATTAAAAGAATGGTTAGACAACAATCCTAATTACATGGATGATGAAAATAAGCAACACTACTTTATACAAACCACGCGTTCATTGGGAAAAAAATGCGATAGTTTTGATGATAAAGTAATTAAAAATATATGCTCTAAAACATATATTAAAGACGCATAATGATAAAATATTATTTTATTATGACATAACATAATAAAATATACTATGGAAAAATATACTATGAAAATATTGATTATATTACCAACAAGTAATTTTATTCAAATAGTTTTTAATCAAGTAGTTTTTATATAATATATAATATTATATATATCTATAGACCAAATTATGTATTTTAGTAAATTTACCAGAAAGAAAAGGAAAAATATATATATCAAATCACAACAACAAAGTGCTAGGAAACAAAGGAAAAATATATATATCAAATCACAACAACAAAGTGCTAGGAAACAAAGAAAAAAAAAGTCTATCAAATCATTTTTATTACCAAAAAGAAGTAATAAAACAGAAAGTAAAAGCACTACAGAAAGCACTATTGACTCAATAATCTCAAATATAGCACAAAAAAATATAAGTGCCGATGAAAAAATACAAATGATTTGTGATGAATTATCACAATTAAAAACAATCGTTTTTTACGGTGTATTAACATTACCTCATATTAAGTCTAAAGTTAGTAAAGGCGAATATAATAGAGGGCAAACAATTGGAGGTATGATTAGGCGTGAAACAAATGAACAAAAATTAGAAAGAATAAATAATAAAATAGATACTACAGAATCGGATATAATTGAAAATGACATAAAATTAGCAGCAGCAACAATAAAAGCAATAGAAGCAGATGAAAAAGCAAAACAAGCTACTCCAAAAAACAAACTAACACTAGATAAAGAGGCGACTGCCAAAAAACAAACAAAACAACGTTTAGAAGCAAAACTTGTTAATTATAAAATAGAACTTAAAAAATATGAGAAGGAAAGACAAGCACTAAGCGACGAAATAAGGCAATTAGATACCGATGCTAGAGAAAGAAGAAGACAAGAAGCAGATGCTATGATACACGCCGAAAACGTTGCGAGGGAAGTAGATATCATCAATAGATGTTTAGAAAGATACAGACTAGAACATGTTGATTTTAATAATCTTTTACAGCAAATAAGAGACTACAAAAATGGGTTTATTGAACAATTTAATGCTATAGATTCACACTTTGAACATATGACTAGTAATATAGTATCGGCAATAAAAACAAAATTAGAGAGTATAAATAAAACAAATTACGAGAGAAGATTATTTAACTATAAAATTGCGAGACGAGGATTGCTACAATATCAAAATTTAGAACGTAAATTAGAAGCTTCAACAATCGCAGTAAATCGTTATAAAGCTCTAATACGAGGATTACCAGCGGTGATCGCGCCAATAGGTTATACAGAAGATATACGCATTAGGCTGAGATGTGATAATCAATTTATTATCACAGACGCAGATTGTGATAACGTTTTTCTCTTGGTGCAAGATGGTAGGATGTCAAACGATTCAGGACATGATATATTAGATGTATGGCTAGAAAATACAAGAAGAATGATAGAATTAGAAAAAGAGTTGTTTTCAAAAGGATACAAAGGTTCAGCATATTTAACAAATTATAATATATACAAAGAGGAATTTGAAAAAATAGAGCCTGAAATATTCACAGACAGATTAAATATAGCGCTCGAAAACTCCCCAAGAATAAGAGGCGAGCATATTATTGTTAAAAGTAAACAGTTAGCCGTGTTAGGAGTTGCATGGTTTTTTTGCTCTAATATTGATGAAGTCGAAGCAAGAAGACTTGCTTCAATACACCAGGCGAGGGATAATTTTCATTTTACGGCACATTTAGATCCAGGTGATGTAGCAGCTAGATCAGACCTTCCTTCTCGAAACACCAACAAGTATTCAAGTGGTTCACTTCATCTTACAGGAAATGATAAGATTTATAAAGCAAATATGCGACCATATATATTTAAAGAAGATAAAGATCCGCCACCCATTGACGGGTTTGTTGGATTGCCTCGTTGTATTCAAATACTACCTGTTTATCCCGGAGATGCTAGAGAAACATCAGATGTTATATATGTAGGAAGAATAGTAACTGATACGCTAAATACATATTTAAAAGAATTAGCCATTGATTCTCAAAAGCCAATAAAAGAACAAGAACACAATGATAATTTTCGTGAAAATACTTGTGCCCCAATAATTACTGAATTACAAAAAGAATTACCAAAACAAGTAAGACTTGTTAAAAAACAAAGGCATTTAGCTAATATACAAAGATTTGAGGAAACCTTAGTCCCAATTAGAGAAGCTTTACAAAATCTATTAGACATATTTAGACAAGACGACGATTGTAAGATATTTTTTCAAAACATTATTAACGAATCATATCAACAAACACTAACGACTACAGATGAAGAAATAAACAGAAAGAGAGATAAGTTTAAACATATTGATGAACAGGGCATGGACCGTGCCATTTTAGTTAAAATAGCGAGACAAGGTGTAATATTAGAAGATGTTTTACCATTAGAAATTTTTCCAGCAGGTGGGCGTTTAAACCTAAATGATATAGCAGATGAAGCACTAAGAGTAGAAGCAGAAATAGCACGAGGAAATTATAAGAGAAAAAAATATACAAGAAAAAGATTAAATAAAGTATCAAAAAAAAGGCAATATAAAATCTTAAGAAAAAGAACAAACAAACAACCTATTTATAAGACAAAATCAAAAATAAACAAAAATAAACAAAAATAAACAAAACGGGTATTTTCATTTAGTAAATATTAACTAAATAAAAATATGCGACACCGATGAGGTTCGAACTCATGCGGGCAATGCCCAATGGATTAGCAATCCATCCCCTTAACCACTCGGGCACGGTGTCAAAAAAAAACGGTGATAGCAGGGTTCGAACCTGCGCGGGCTATGCCCAACAGATTTCAAGTCTGTCTCCTTAACCACTCGGACATATCACCAATAATATATTATTATTAATATATACATTATTATTAATATATTTTTAAGTAGTATTAATAAAGTAATTATTTAGGAAATATAATTGTTTTGTATAAATAATTAAATAGTAATAATATATATTAAGGTTACATAATGAATTCAAACATTTATAGAGGGGGGGAGGAAAAAGAAAAATTCAGAACTACCAAATCTAACCCACCGCACAGGCAATACTCGCCTGACTCGGTGTTTTTGCCTCTTCATGCGAGCTCACTAATAGTACCACAACCAACAAAGCAAAAGAGTGTTAGCCAAAGACATAAACCTACTAGCGATGAAATCAGCATTGAAAAAAGTATTGATGAAATATTCTTAGATGTTGGAAAACTAAATCTTAGTTCTTATGATGAAATAGAAATGATTCGTGAAAGATTATTACAATTAAAAACAATTCAATTTTACGGTGTATTAGAGATACCTTATGTATTATCACCATCTACTACCGACGAAGACAAAGCAACATCTATTGGTGGTGCTCCTAAAAAACAGAGGGATAAAACGGAGAAGGATAAAACGGAAGAGGATGTTCGAACACAACCAGAATTTCAAGCGAAACTTGAAAGGAAAGAGAAATTACTCACACGAATAACACAAAGCACTAGTAAAGAAGAGATTAATGAATTATATAATACTGAGTTTCTCGAAATATCAAAAGATATTTTAAATTTTAGAAAGGATTCAGCTTCAAAACCAAATGGACAAATTGACTTTACAAAGTTAAAAACAGAAGATAAAGAAGCATTAATAACACTGAATATGATGAATGCGAGAATAGGTAGAGACAAAACAGATATCAAAAATCGAGAAATGAGGTTTATGGAGACAATTTCAACAGAGACTAAAAAAATAAATAAATCAAAAGAAGAATATAATAAAGAACTTAATTCAATATTTTTTAAGTATGAAAATAGTGGAGATATGAAAAGACATAATAGGGATGTATCTATGCTCATATCTCAAATTAAAAAATTAAAAGACGAAATTGCTGCACCAACAAGGACCCTACTAGAAATAGAGCCAAAATATATAGAATTTGATGCCAAATTTGCACAACTAGAGAGAATTTTAATAAATGCTACAGTTGCTATAGACGCACTTCAAGTTGAAGGAAGACCAACCGAAAGTGAACTCGATGTTATTAATGCTAAACTCATCCAACCCCCAGATCCACTTACAATCACCGTAACCGAATGCAATAAAGTTAATCGTCTTGTGCTTAGGAGACTTATAACTAAGACTCTAGGGAAAGTAATATTTCAAGTTTGGGCAAATAATTTAAGATACCTAATAGATTTACAAAAAAGCTTGTTTTTGAAAGGATATAAAATCAATGAAAGACCGTTAATAGATAAAGCTAAATATGATAATATAATGAGTAAAGTTGACCATAAATCAATCATACTAGAATTTCAAACTGCTTTTCTAGCACTAGCAAAAGAAGAAAACAAATATATTAAGTTTAGATATAAACCAGGGCAAAGCCCGGTGACTGATCCATGTCATATATTCTTTTTTTATAGGTTTATAGAAACAGAAAAAGAACTACCAGAAGAAAAGTTTGGAGATTTTCATTTGACAATACATCTCGGTAATGAACAAATACCAGACAGGATTGATTTTACAGAGGGTAAAATTCATCTAGTAAGTGACCATAATCACCATAAAAATAAAGCAAATTTACTACCATATATTTTTACAAAGACAAATGCTGCTTTACCTGGAGAAAACGAATGTATGCAATTAATACCTTCATATCAACCAAATGCTCACCACAATAATAAAGTTATAGGCACTGGACGTATAATAGTAAAAGTATTAAATGAATATTTACAGACCTTACATATTGATTTAGGAGGAACTTCAGGACAACAAGATAAAAAATTGATTGATGAAATAAGTTCCTATTTATTACAAGAACCAAATAAAGTTATGAAAAGAGCTATATTACATAATATTAACGTATTTGAAAATACAATACAAAAAACTATGAATCAATTAGCACGCGAAATGATAGAGGGATTTTATCTTTCAAAAACTGTTGCTGAAAAAAAAGATCTGCAAATAGATAAGTTATTAGACTTACTTACTTCAATTAATAATTTCATTCAACAACAAAAAACATATGCACAAGAAATAAGTATATCATCAACGGATGACACTACCTACAGGAATAATTTAAAAACTATAGGGTTAAGAATAGAGAAACTTAAAAGTAATGCACATACAGCAAGACTACAAGCAGAAATACTAGCAAGACCAAAAGCAACACGAGACAGCTTCACACGCTTGCTCAATGAACGGACGCAGGCAGCACAAACACAAGCACGAGCACAAGCACAAGCATCATTTGCAAGAC